>JACLAB010002499.1_pt1 | contig 64791 bp, 44 predicted proteins | sample 8027921 | NCBI WGS metagenome assembly JACLAB01 (sample SAMN15725117, study PRJNA655200) | protist metagenome | isolation source: fluorescence activated cell sorting (FACS) single amplified genomes of... | place: USA: West Boothbay Harbor, Gulf of Maine | collected 2000-07-19 | reverse complement strand
TCGTCGAAATCGTCGTCGAAATCGTTGCCGACGATTTCCACGTTATCGTCATCGTCGTCGACTTTTTCGCTCCTCCCGTCTCTGCCTCCGCGCTCCTCCTCCCGTTAAAAGGCGTTTTTGTTTTTGTTTTTGTTTTATTATTTTGTTTTTGGCGGAAAACTCTGATTTTAATTTTTTCCTCTTTTTCGTCGTTGTTTTCTTTTTGAAGAGAAGAAAAAAACGGTAAACGGTAAGTTTTGGTTTGATGCTTGAAGAGGCGAAAATCGTATCGTTTGACGTCGGGCTTCGCGTGTACATCGCACACGCACAAGAGAGAGAGAGAGAGAGAGATCGATTCAGAGAGAGAAAGATTCAGAGAGAAACGGCGCGAAAGAGAGAAGAAGAAGAACGTCTCGTCTTTCGCTCTGGCCTGTGTAAAAAGAAGGTCGGGTAATTTCGACTGAAGAAAAGTACGGAAAAACAAAGATGAAATTCTCTCTTTACTTACATTTGTGTTTTAGCAGCCGAACGCAGATCTCTCGAGACTTCCAACTCTCTCGACGATGAATAGAACGATACGGCAGAGAGAGAGGAACGCTGCTGATGAAAAAGATCCTTCTTTTTACCGTCGTTTTTTTTGCGTTTCAAGTAGTCGTTTGTATACGAGTAAGTGGTATACAGTTACGTTTTATTTTGAAGTGATGCTCTATTATTCGTACATAGGTTATTAAAGCCTTTTCTGCTGGCAAATTTCTGCTGGCGGATGCGTTTTGATTTGATTTTCTGCGTCAAAATTTTCAAATTTGAAAAAAAAGAAAAACCACTCGTTGCGCATTCATTCATTTTTACCCGCAAGCAAGCAAGAAGAAGAAGAAGAAGAAGAAGAAGAAGAAGAAGAAGAAGAAACTCTGCTCGAGCGCACGCTGCTACTCCTGCGAAAATCATCGATCGCGACGACATGTCGTCGCGAACGGCGGGGAAGTCTTTTTTGCGTTTTCGAAGAGTTTTGGCAGAAAGAGTCGAAAGAAAAGATTTCTTTTTCACCGGTGTGAACGTGAACGGGAAAGGAGAGACGATGATGTTTCATCGTCGTCATCAGAGGAGAAGTTTTGCCGGTGGAGGAAAAGGAGGAAAGAAGATGAATAAACACGGGAAGAGTTTGAAGAGAAGCACGATAAACCCGTCGTCTGAATCGTCGTCGTCTTCGCCGACTCCTGCTGCGCCCGCGAGGACTACGTCGCCGCCTCAAAATGTATCTTCTTCTTCTTCTTCTCCTGCTGCTGCTGCTGGTGAAAATGGTTTTGCGCAAAAGACGACGAAAACGCCAATAATGTCATCAGCATCAGCATCAGCATCAGCATCCAAAAGTCCTACTCCTGCTCCTACGAATCAATCTTCTTCTTCTTCTTCTTCTCTGCTGAAAACGATTGGCGCGTTGTCCTTGTTCGCGTCCATCGGGTACGGGTCGCTCCGCGCGGCGGACTCGCCGTTAGCCTCGGACGTCGAGTTCAAGACGTTTGAGTTTTTGGCGCCGGTTTTTAGTCGTTTGATGGACGCGGAATCCGCGCATAATTTAGGAGTCTCGTTGTTCGCGAACGGATTGTATCCAATCGAACGACGAGAGCGAGATAACGATAGAAATAACGCAGACGCGTCGGGGGAGTACGCGGAAATGCGAGAGATGTTGAGAGTGACGAATGTTTTCAACGATGGTTTGATGACGTTTCCAAACCCGATTGGCTTAGCCGCTGGTTTCGATAAAGACGCGAAAACTATCCAAGGAATGCGCGAGATTGGGTTTGGATTCGTGGAAATCGGCTCGGTGACGCCGCAGCCTCAGGATGGAAATCCGAAACCGAGAGTCTTTCGATTGAGAGAGTTGGACGCGGTGATTAATCGATACGGATTTAACAGCGAAGGCATAGAACGAGCGAAAGAAAGGTTAAAGAAAGAAAAGAATAGAGTAGCAGCGACAGTAGTAGATAACAAAACAGAAGAGAAAGAAGAATCGACGACGACGACGACGACAAATGTTATAGCACCGATTGGCGTCAATCTTGGTAAGAACAAAACGACGCCGGAATCGGAAGCGGCGAAGAGTTACGCGTTGGGCGCCACAGAGTTAGGTCCATTTGCGGATTATCTCGTCATCAACGTTAGCTCTCCAAACACGCCCGGGTTGAGAGATTTGCAGAAAGGTTCGTCTTTGGTGAAGATTTTACGAGACGTCGTGAACGCTCGCGATCGGTTGTTGGTGAAAGAGGAGAAGAAAAAATCTTTGCCGGTGTTGGTCAAAATCGCTCCGGACGTGGACGAGAAAGGATTGAAAGAAATCGCGAAAGCGGTAAAGAAAGCTAAAATCGACGGCGTCATCATCTCCAACACGACGATTGAAAGGAACGAGCGGGTGCAACAACACGAAAACGGTAAGGAAATCGGCGGTTTGAGTGGAAAACCGGTGTTTGAGAAATCGACGGAGGTGTTGCGTCGATTTTACGAATTAACCGACGGTTCGATTCCGTTGGTCGGGTGCGGCGGCGTGTTTACCGGTGAAGACGCTTTGAAGAAGATCAAAGCCGGCGCAAGTTTGGTGCAATTGTACACGTCGTTTGCGTACGCCGGACCGGCGTTGATTCCGAAAGTAAAAAGAGAGCTATACGAAGCGTTGAAGAGGGAAGGTTTTAAGAACGTCAACGAAGCCGTCGGGTACGACGTGAAGCAAAGAAAGAAACGTAACCGTTTTCTGTTCTTTTAATTTAATCAAACGCGAGATTCAAAATTGGTTTTAACATAGTTAGTAGTATAACACGATGGTTCAAAATTACAACAAAGGTACCTAGTAGTATTCATATATTATACTGTCTGTTTTACAGTTTCACCGTCATCTGCGCACTCCCTTCCTCTTCGCTCCTCCGCGCCTTGTTTTTGTTTTCGTTGTTGTCGTCGCCATCTTCGTTGCTTTCTTCTTCTCCTTCCTCGTTTCTCTCGCGATCTAAAACCTCTCGCATTAAATCGCAAAATTCATCCTCTTCAATACTCGCGCTCGCTAATATTTCCGACGCCATCGCCTCGGAGCAGATTTCGTAATCTTCCTCGCGTTTGAAGAGCATGTGTCCGGAGATTTCAAACACCGCCGGGTTAATTCCAGTATCAACGATCCATTCTGGAATTTTGTTTTGCGCAATCTTGTGCGAGAAGATTTGCGGAATTAAAAACACTCTCGCGCCGTGATCGGTCATTAACAAATTAAACGGGATGTTTCTCTTCTGCAAACGACTGCAGGCTCTTCCGATCCACTTCGCTAAATCCACGAAGCCTTTACTTCCGAGTTCAAAGACGATGCATCTCACCGGGTAATCGTACACGCGTAAACACTCCGCGTGGACTTGTTTACCCATCGGTCGTTTTGGGTTTTTGAACACATCCTCGGCGAACGGTTTGGATAACGCGCGTTCGATCGGGAAGGCCTCCATCAAATAGTACGCTTGGAAATGGAGGTGGTTGATGGTTGCATACGCACCTAAAGAGTTATATCCGACTCGAAAGTACGGATTTTTACTCTCCGCGCACATTCGCAGAGGAGGAATCAAAGCATCCGCGAAAATCTGTTGCGGAAGCATCTCGGAGACTCTGGGGCACAACAAAACGTGTCCGTACTCGATCGGAGAGACGTTGATCAGGACTAAATTTGGCGATTTACTGATTTCGCCTCGCTCGATAAACTCCGTTCGTCCCGGTTCCTCGTTCTCGTTTTCTTCCTCGTCTTCGTCTTGTTCCTCAAAAGTAAACAGCACTTCTTTTTGATCGGCTTTGGTAAAATTGAACTTTTTCCCATCGAATTCTTGACACACGAGATCCATTTTGAACTCCGTTTGTCGTTTCTTCGTCGCTCTCCCTTCGTTGTATTGCGCGACATATCGAGACGGGCCTTCGATGAGTCGCGTGAGTACGGCGGTGACGTCGTATCGAAATAACCCTCCCGCAAACCGATCTTCCCACGCTTCAATTAAAACCCGGTCAAAATCCGAGGCGTCTTGAACGTACCCTGTCCCGTTCCCAGACGCGCCGGAATTCGATTTCGTGGCTGACGCGTTATAATTGTTGATTCTATTCGCTGTTGTCGTTGTTGTTGTTTTGAATACGGGCGGTCCGCCACCGCCGTCGTCTCTTTGTTGATCATCGGGCGCTCCCGTGGCGGCGGCATTGAAAGCGCTCGTCGTCACTTCTCCGTACTCTGAATCCGAATCGCCTTTGGCGTTGTTATTATTGTTAAACGTATTCATGCTGATATCTTGATTCGAGGCAGACCTTCGCAACCCTCCTCCTCCGTTATTATTTTGTGCTAATTCGTTCAAACTAATCGACGAGGACAGCCCGTCGTCCTCCGGGTTCGGGACTAACAAGTTATCGAACGACCCGAACCTCCTCACGTTCTTCGTGTATCGCCCTCCGCCTCTCACGCACCTCGCGTACGTAATTTTCGGTAAGAACGACGTCCGTCGAAACTGTTGCGTCGTCGTCGTCGTTAACGTCGTGAAAGTCCCCCCACCGGTATTATTGTTTTGATTCGCCCTTCCTCCTTCGATACTATTTAAAATGTCTCGCTCGCGTTGCGCGCGTTCGATTATCCCTAAAACCGTCGACGAGTCTTTATCCTCGTCCAACTGATCCAACTGGTGGAGCGACCACGGTTGGATATCCATAACAGCAGTACTTGTGCTCAGAGCGAAAAGTGTTGTTGCGAGTATAAAGTCGTCGTTCTTGGTTTACTCTCTCTCTCTCTCTCTTTACGTTTTTGCGTGCGTTTGAGTGTGACTCCTCTTCCGTGGTGTCGTCGTCGTTGTGTTTCACCCGACACTAAAAGTCGTTGTCGTCGTCGTGTCTTTGGAATGCGAAAAGAAAAGAACGCGTCGTCGTCGTCTAAAAGATTGAGCGAAACGACAAAACGATGAAAAAGAAGAGAGAGAGAGAGAGAGCGAGCGTTTATTCGTTTTTGTCGTTGTTCTTCACCACCCTTTGATGTGTTGCTCTCGCTGCTTAAAAGCTCTTGAGTGCGTTGCGTTTGCTTCTCTGCGTTTGAGGCACTTTTTTCTATCCACACAACTCCTTTTTTTGAGTACTTTAAAAACGTTGGTGAACCCAAGTTTCTTTTCGACGCGACGTGCAACGACTCACGAAAACATCGAACGACGCGAAAAAGACACAAACGACGAGCGAAAAAGAAACAACTGATTTAAAAAAAAAACTTTTGGGGCAAAAGAGGGAACCAAAAAAACCCAAAAAAGGGAGGAGCGCTCCACCAACTGACCAACTGACCAACTGACCAACTGACTTTTCTCTCGCCACTTTCTCTCTCGTACATATTCTCTTTTTCTTTTACACACACACATCTACACAACACACGTATTCTCCTTTGACGACGACGTAAACGATGAGAAGAAGAAGAAGAAGAAAAAGAAGACGAATTTCTATCGCGTCTCTGAAAATATTTGAAGAGGAAACATCGTCATCATCATCAGAAGGAGCGTTTTTGGAATCTGGATTCGAGGTTTCCCTCGGGGTGTGCGTTTTCTCAAAATCATCATCATCGCGCGATGATGATGTCGACGACGCGTTCGTCACAGACAGGACGGGAACACCATCATCATCATCATCAGTAGAAGAAGATGAAGATGAGAAAGAGGAGGAAGAAGAATTCGTCGTGCGACTGTCGTACGCGTTCGATATTTCGAACGCGCTCGTTCGCTCGCGACTCGGTAGAACGAACGACAAAGAGAATGATGATAACAACGAAGAAGACAAAGACGAAGAAGAAGTACTAAAAACGATGGTGTTTACGCTCAAGGAAGAACGGTTTACGTGCGAGCAAAAAGGAAACAACGACAATGGTATTACGCTGTCCGTGGATGCTCGCGAGATGCAAAAAATACTCGAGCGAGTGCCTTTACGCGTGAAGGAAAATACCGCGTGCGTTTTCGTCGAGACGTTGAAACCGCGCGAAGACGATACTCCTACGAAGACTCCGAATACTCGCGATGATACGACGAAGAAATACATCGTAGACGACCGCGTGACGGTCGTGGCGAAACATTTCAGGTGCGAAGAGACCGGAAAGTTGAAAAGACAGTTCGTGAACCCGTTCGTTTGAGATGATGATGATGATGATGACGAGAGATACTATTAAAACATGTATCGTCGTCGTCGTCTCGAAGTGTTGAATTGAACGAAAAAAAAAAATGAAATTCTTCATTTTTTGCACGCGATGGGAGTAAAGGCGTCGTCGTCGTCGATCTCATCCTGTCCAAGAGGAGGCGGAGAAGGAGGTACTCAAAACGACGACGACGTCCAAGATGGCAAAACGGGGAAGAATTTTGACGCCGAGGAAAAAGAGGAGGATGACCGAGACGTTGGTTACTTCTGCGACGATTCAGACGACGACGATTCTATTTATAGACGACGCCGGGGTCGGGGTGGTCAAAAATCGAAACCGACGTGGATGGAAATGTTTTTCAATTGCGTCTCGTGCAAGCAGTGCGTCTGTCTCGCGTGCGTGATTGTCTTGATATTACTCGCCGTGACGATTGGGAAGAGCGCGTTGCGAGATCAAAGGTCGAAAAGGCACACCGGCGTCGATGAGTTTGGTCGAAAAATAGACCAAGACGGCAACGTCGTCCACGGAAGAAGAGCGATGATGGGCATCATGGACGACGACGACGGTGATGTTACGCTTCCGTCTTACCCGGAGTGGATTGCAAAACACTGTGGATGGTTGCTCTATCTCCTCGCACTCGTGTACACACTTCTCGGTTTCCGCGTTCTTTGTGGAAGCGGCGGTCAGAAAGAAAACGACGCGTTTCTAAAAAAAGCCTTGGACGCCGTCGCGTTCGATTTGACGTTTTGGTTGCCGAGAAAAGTCAACGATTCGTGGATTTTCGACGGACCAGAACAAGAGATAGACGTGCAAAAATACGAGGAAGAGCAGTATTTACCGCACGAGAAAGCGAACAGCTGCTCTCGTGTGTCCTTGATTTTATTCTTTTCGGTTTTGTTTTCCTTTGCGAATCCTTCGACGTTTCGAGGGTATCCGTACGTAGGCGTTTCGATGGTTTTCGGCATCGGATTGTACAACTTTACCATCGTCCCCGCGATGATGCTTTTGAAGAAGAGAAAAGAAAGGGAAACGAAGAAAAAGAGTAGGAGCAGCAGCGGCGGCGGCGGCGGCGACGACGACGATGTCGATAAAGGCAAAGTGGTGTTGTTGTGGTCCTCGGAATCCGTATCGTCGCAGTATTCGATGTCGAATTTGACGAGAGATTTTTGCTTTTACGTTTTCGCCATGCTCGCGCTCGCGCTCTTTGTCGCCAGAGACGCGATGTTTATTATTGATGACGACGAAGTGAACAGCGCGAATGCCACCGCCACCGCCGCCGAAGACGATGATATCACTCGGTTCGTTCTCGCGAAGAATACGAACGTCTACTCACTCGGATGGCGATGCGGCGTGTGGATGGGTGAAATCTACGCCACTTACGTCGTCTTTCGCCGGATTTGGGTCCTCTTTGGCACGTATCACATTCGATGGAAGAAAGGTAGAGAAGAAAAGCGAGCGGAGTGTGAACAGAAGAAGAAGGAAAAGAACGAAAAGAAAACGTCGTCGGTGAAAAAAGGCAAGTTGGGTAACGCGGAGGCACCTTCGTCATTATCTTCGTCGTCGTCCTCCTCCTTCTCCTCGGTCGCGATACCCGCGTCATCGAAAGGCGTTTGCACTCCCGCTTTTCCTCCCAGGTCGACCGAGACGATGAGAATTGCCTCGTCCTCGGTTTCCTTAGAACCTCCGCCGCCGATACTCGTCGCCGAGAGAGGAGAAAACGATGCCGTTCGAGTATCCTCGCCGCCGTCGAAGAAGGCATCAATATCGATCGTGAACGATATCGAAGAAAGAGAGCAAAAAGAAGAACACGAAGAACATGAAGACGAAGAAAGAGAGAAGAAGAAGGAGGAGGAGGAGGAGGAGGAGGAGGAAGCGAGAGATGCAGAAAAAGCAGAAGTCAACACTCCGAAAGTCGTCGTCGTCGACGACGACGAGAACGACGAGGACGAGGTAATGCGTAACGAACAGGAAGTCAGACGCGAAGAGAAAGAAGAGCCAATATTACCTCCACCGAGAAGCTCTTTTGTCGAGCTCTCGTTCGCGAAAAAGAAATTGTTGAAAATCGAACGCGCACTCTCGAAACCGTGGGTGTTTCTCTTCAATTTGACTATTCCGTCCTGTCCGGAGCGCAAGTTACGCGCCAACGAAATGAGCAACATCAAAACCGAGAACGATAATAATACAACAAATGCGCTACCAAGTTTTTACTTCGACGACGGCGACGACAGCAATTCCGATTGGCTCTCTGACTCCTCCTACGATTCCGTGACGGACATATGTGTCAAAATTGAGCGAAAAAAGTGCAAGCGAAGAGTGTTGTCGATCGCGTGCGGAACGACGTGGCTCGCTATTTTGTCGTACGCCGCGGTTGAGTTTGTCACGCACTTGTGCAACATCTACGTTCAAGAGTACAACGAGCAAATTCCGTCGATTTTTGGCGGTGGTGGTGGTAATGGTGAACTAATCAACAAGAACAACATCAGTAAAGGGTCGTTTGAGAGTTTCATTGGAAGCGTCGTGCTCTCGTTCTTGCTTTCGCAAAGCGCGGACGTGCACGGCTCGTATTTTTTAGACGCAATCGAAGCGAAAGAAACCGCCACAACGCCCGGGAGCGACGCAATATTCCGCGTCGCGCTCTTTGATACCTTGTTCAACATTGGCATGCCTTTCTGTTTAGTTTTACCGTTTTACAAAAGGGGCGATTACAACATGGAGGTGCCTCGAAATCAAACGATGAACGCGGCATTCTTTGCCGCTATAGGCGCGGCGATGATCTATTACCTTGTCGCGAGAGTGTCGATGAAAATGGTAGTCAATAAGAGCGACGGAGTTTCCTCTTCGGCAGAATTAATGCTAGCTTGGATGTTTGTTCTCACGTACATCGTCGCGGTTGGTGCGATTGGCGTGGTTACGTTCACAAATGTGATTTGATGCGTGTATTACAAAATTGTGTTGGTCTCTCTCTCTTTTCCTGTTCTTTCACAGGTTTTAGTATAAATCTATCTTCTCCGCTTCGCCTTTTCCGTCTGACAACACTATCGTTTCTGCTTCCACGTACATATCGTGGTCTCGATCGATCCAATCGCTCGCTGGCAAAGCCAACTTTTCGATAATCTTCAACACGCAATCGTTCGTCAAGTCGCCTAAAGTCGTCTCCTCTCTCGGCCGACGTTTCTTATTCGCATTTGTTTTCTGAATTCTGTGAGCGCATAACAGCAGCGTCAACGCCGCGTCTCGAAAGTCCGTGGAGAACATGGAGTTGTGCCATTGCATTTTGCGCGTGCGACCGGAATAGAATTTCAACCGTCGATTGGAACTGCGAAAGACAGTCATCGGAGACCACCCGCGTTCGAATCGAAAGATCTCCAACGTCGTCGGTGTAGTGACATAAAAGATGTCTGGATACGTGTTGTTGAAAGTCGACCCTGGAGGTGGACCGACGGCAGAAAGTCCGGTGATGTAGTTTCTCTCGAACGGTTCCGAGATGGTTTGCATGCAACTCTTCAAATTGAAATAGTTTTGCGCGGGATCGTCCAGGGAAGATCCACAAGCATGGCCAGCATCGGGACCAAAGTTGACGTGCATGATGTCAATTTGATCCACTCCTATCACGGAACCTTCGCTGCAGTTTTTCATCCCAATGAACGTTGAGTTTGGGATGGCAATTTCGTAAAACATCAAGCGCGTTTGAGATGTCCAATCTATCGGCAACAGTTTTCGACTCATGTTTTTGTTGTGGTCAAGCTCTTTTCGTTCGTAAGGTTCGTAAATGCTCAAACCGAGCGTCCAGTTTGGTTTCAGCTTCATTGAATTCAATGGTGCAGCCACAGGTATTCTAGGGTAAACACTTAAAGGCTTGTGAAAGGTGGTAACAACTACTCGCTCGTACAGTTGACGATACCAATTCGGATCCGGCTCGACGCTGTTCAGAAGCTTTTCACCGTTTGATTTGTAGAAAGCTCGGCATTCGTGGATGTCCTTACCGGCGTTCTTCTCAATTGTTTCTCTCACGTTCTGCTCAAAAGCCTTCCGTCTGCCGTGGATGTAGCCGCCAAACTTTTCGAACTTTGACAAGTCGATGACGTGCGCGCCGGAAGTGCCAAACTGTTTATTTCCTCGTTCCGCAACCATCAAGATATCATCGTTGGATGGCGCAAACGCTAGAGGCAACAAAGGCAAGTGAAAGCCGTTAAACTTCACAAGCGGATTGATCATGAGCGCGTGCATGACTCGAAACGGTCTCGTTTCCGTCGGATAATCGAAGCATTCTAATTCAAAAACGTCTGAAGGTTGTTCGACCCGCCAAACGGATAAACTTTTCCGATTATCCGATGTCGCGGCGAGATACTTACCGTTTGGGGAGAACGCTAAATATTGACACGACGTTCTGAGGAGAGCATTAGCGGGCCAGTTTTTCAAGCCTTCCTGATTAAATATCGGGATATTGTTCTGTCCGGTTTCCGATAAATCCTCGGGTCTGAACACGAGCGGCGTGTGATGATACGCCAGTTCCGAGAATGGATTTGTCACCACGTCCATTCTGTTTAAACGGAATTCGTCGTCACCGCTACGTTCTCTCCAAGACGTCGCATTATTTTGATCCAGCCAAGATCCGTTGTCGTAGGTATGAGTTACATTTTCGAACCCGACCACTTTTTGTCCTCTTTTGAACGATAGCTCAAATCCGTGGACGAGCTCGCACCCCATTAAACTATCAATCGTCTCCTTGATCGAATCGAACGACGACGAGTAGCCAAAAATTTCGTTTCCGATGACTGGGATAATCGTCGAATCCGTGGCGACGGCTAAATATTTCCCGCTCGGGTGCGATACAGCGCAGTTCACTGGTGCGCCTACAAAAATTGCGTCCAATTTTATAATCTTGTGCGTCTCATTTAGTCTGAACAGCTCTAATCTGGACAGACTACTAAACCCTGAACCATCAATCGCGTTGAGTTGATCGAGGCGCTTCTCTTTCTTTTCGGCCTTTTCCATTAGCGTCTTCGCGTCGAATTTTTCAACTGCTAAGATGTAAACGTGACCATCGTTACTGGATAAAAGTAACACGCGTTTCGTCTCGAAATGGTTCTTCGCTTCTTCGATGTACTCTTTTCTAAATTGCGCTTCGTCGAACGAGGACGAGGCCGACGGTTGATTTCTCTTTGCCTTCTTACTCTCTTTCGTCAAGGCTTTCGCTTTCCTCTTTTCGTATTCTTCTATGTATTCCTCTTTTAATCTCGTGTGCGTGCCCCAACGAATGCAATTCGCCTGTTCGGCAACCTCGGAGGAATTTGAATCTAACACGGGATCGATTAATCGTCCATCGTGGGTTATTCTTTCGTCGTGGGGAAACCCGATATTTTCAATCCCGAGGAACTTGAACCGCTCTTGCGGCTGAGCACTTCGCGGACCGTCGGGGAGGATACTATTGCCATATCTTGTATCTTCTGGGTTGAGGGAAAATATGGCGACGTTTGCGGACCCTTCAGATAATCCGCCTCTCGTGCCGTGATCGTGGACGCCGCAAATGGCAATCATTTTCATCTCCGGACAGACCGATGCGCTGTAAATCTTAAACGGTAACTTACCCGTTTCATCTAAAGCGGTTTTCGTGCATCTTTTCTTATCCCCGATGGCTTTCAACGCTCTTACTTTATTCGTGCCCAACAACAACACCTCGCTGGCGTACGGCAAGGCGTTGGATTTCAGATCCGGATCCGCGCAACTCATAGGCATTGGACAGACCGCGTCTGCGCCTTGCTTATGCACCATTGCGGTTGCAATTTTACCGCCTGCCATGAGCGTATCCACGACCCTTCGCACTATTCTGCATCCATGCTTTTCGGTGTACTTTAGATGGTCGTGGTCGTAGGTTAACGTGTCGTAGTTGTGGTGTTTGAGCTTGTTATTTTTAGTTTTACCCTCCGCGTCGTCGCCGTCGTCTTCCACGACGCTCGGCCCGGAAGAAGAAGTTTCGCTCTCGTCCGGATCAAAATCCCTGTCCTCTTCCTCATCGTCGTCGTCGTCCTCGTCGTCGTCTTCCCCGTCCACTTTTATTTTCTCCTCTTCTACCATCTCGTTCTTCCTTTTCCTCGTGTTGTTGTTTTCACCTCGCGCGCCGCCGCTCCTTCCCGTTCTCCTCGTCGCGTCCTCCTCCAATTCGTCTCTCACTCTGATTCTTTCCGAAATCCTCGACGAGTGCGGGTGTTCGCGTCGTTCAGCAGCGTCTCTTCCTTCTCGCTTTCCTTCCTCCTCTTCCTCCGAAGACGACTCAGACTCAGACTCCGCGGACTCCTCGTCCTCCGTGTCGCGGAAAAACGAGTCGTCCTCCTCCTCCGACGAGACGAACGACGAACCGCTCGTCGAATACGCGCCTCCTCCTCCACCATTAAACATCATCATATCGTACTGATCCTCAAACTCGCTTCCTTCCCCAATATCGTGATGCTGATGCTGATGATGTTGGAGAAAGTGCTGTTGCATATCCTGTATTATTTGCGCCACCGCGTTGGGGTGAGGCACCTCTCCGGTATTTTCTTCTTCTTGCGCGAGCGAGTGTAACAACGCCTGCTGAAACATCGGGTGCGCGTGTAACAAAGGGTGAAATCCTTGTCCTCCCGCGTGACCCATCATCGCGTCGTCATCTTCGTCGTAATCATCATCATCATCATCATCATCGATTAAATTCCCGTCCGAATCGTAATCGTTTTCTATGCCTCCGACGCCTTCGTCGGAGGATTCGTTCACGAACTGATCGTCGGAGAGACGGTCTTCGTCTCCTTCCCCGTCGTAGGTCTCGTCGTCTGTTGTCTCGGAATCGTACTCTTCTTCTTCTTGTGATTCGTCGTTCATTATTTTAGTACACAGAGGTATTCTTTCTCAGTTGTTGTGTTCGTTACAAAATTTGTGTCGCGTTTACTTCATTACTCAAAGCCGCGCTTATTATGTCTCCTTTTCCAGACGACAAATATGACTTTGAGAACGACGATTTTGAGAATAAAGACGACGCGGTATCTCAACACGCGCGAATGCTTTCCGTGGAAATCGCCAACCGAATACACCCGTCCTTGGACTTCTTCGAAGAGCACTTGGAAGAGGTGAAGGAATACGCGCTGGTCACGATCGCACAGTTAGAGGAGGTGAAACTGTTTTTGAAACGCCAAAACGTGAAGAGGGAAAAGAGCATCACGAGTACTAAGAAGAAGAAGAAGAAGAAGAGCAAAGAACAAGAACAACATGAACAACAAAGTTTCGGCGTGAGTGATGATGAAAATGAAAATGAAAATGAAAATGATGAGACGAGTGATGATGATGAAAATGTTCTTCAAAGTCGCGATACGCGACGTAATCAAATGGAGATTGATCTCTCAAAGTTAACCGCTCGTTTGGAACAAGATTTCGCGTTCATCGATTCCGCCAGGGAGACTTTGAACGTCATCGAGCGTAAAGTTTCGGAAATGGAGGAAGACGTGTGGGAGAAGGAGAAAGCGACGGTGAAAACGCGCGTGGACCAGAGAGTGGAACAGGTGAAGGACCAATTCGGGAGGATGTTTTCTTCGATGTTTTCTTCATCAAAGGAGTAGCAGGTGTAGCACGTAGTAGAATAATACTAGTATTAGCAGCGCATATAGTATTCGTTTCGTGATCGAGATATGTGATCGAGGAGAGATGATCTCTTAATCGATGATTAAATCTTAAGCAATCCGTTTTTGAATTTGTTCAAGTATTGCGCGATGCGTTTCCTCTCTTTCACGCTCATTCCGATTTTCTTTCCAAACTGGCCGTTCATTTTCGATTGAAACTCTGTCATCCCGAGCGATGGGAAGTGCTTCTGCAATTTCTCCACATCGTTTGGGACGTCTTTCGGGTGTTTCTTGTGGACGAGAGCGAAGAACGAGGACAATAACGTTTTGTCAGTGACATTCTTCTCTTTATCGTCGTCGTCGTCGTCCTTGTTGTTGTTGTTGTTGTTGTTGTTGTTGTTGTTGTTCTTGTCGTCCTCTTCCGGTGATGATGATGATGATGATGATTCAGAAGAAGAAGAAGAAGACGTCGAAGAAGGAAAACTGCCGCTGGTGCTAAACCTACTTAAACTATTGCTACTTAAACTACTTAAACTACTTAAACTACTACTTATAATACCATTACTCCTTAAAAAGCGTCTTGCAGAGAGAGCGGCAGACATTCTTTTTATAATGAAGAAGGAAAACGAGACTTTTTTTAAGGAGGAAAAAGGTCTCTCTTTTATACACAAAATCTATCTTTACAGACTCCTTTGACTATGAACTAGTAAATCTATTATAATATTATTATTATTTGTTCTTAAACCTGTCCTTCTTCTTCCTCTTCCTGTGCTTGTGCTTGTTCATGGCTTTCTTCCTCTTTCGTTTCACGCTGTCGGCTCGGAAGATAGTACCACCACCATTTACACTTCCCCGCGCGTTTTCGTCGTCGTTTCCGTCTAGGTCGTTGGCGTCTAAATCCTCGCTTTTGCTCGTTCTTCCAACGACGATTTCCGGCAACAACGCGAGTTGTTGCTGCTGCTCACGAAACGAGTACACTTGGTCCATGATCGTTTGTAACGATTCCAATTTGTTTGCTCTCGCTTTTGAGTTGTTGTTGTTTGTCGTCGTCCTTTCTTCTTCTTCTTCTTTGCCTTCTTCTTCGCGCAAAGCGTCCAATAAGCCTTGAATGGACTCGAGTTTGGCTTCGATTTCGTCTTCGTCCGCGTCCGAGTAGTAGTGAACGTTTGAAAAGCCGTCGTCTTTGGAATTTTTGACCGCGTTTACGTAGTTGTAATAGGCGGCTAAATCCGAATTATCTGAATCATCGTCTCCGTCTTTTAAACTCTCTTCTTCCCTGCGTTCGGCGAGCGCGGCCGCTCGAGCGCTCTTCCTGAGCATCGCCAAAACCGCCTCCTCTTCTATGTCCTCCGCTTCCATCATCGTCATCGTAAAGTCGTCGTCGTCTGCTTCCATCTCGTCTTCGTCTGTGTCGGACGCCGAATACGCCGCCGCCGACGACGACAAACAGTTCTTTTCGATGAACTCTTTCACCGTCCAACACTCTCGATTGTCCATTTTCTCCTCACGTTTGAGCCGTAACGTTCGTTTCCAACTCGCCGATTCGTTCGTTTTCTTCATCGTTTTGCTCGTCGCTTCCATCAAACGCTTCTGAATCTCCCTTCGATAGTTCGACGTCGATCTTCGCCCGTTCGTTTTCGTCGTCAAATTCGTTTTCCCCGTCGTCGTCTGAATCGTCGTCGCGTTTAGTCTCTCGTTTTCGTCTCTCTCTTTATTATTATTGTTAGTATTCTCATCTTTCCCAACCTCTCGTGAAGCCAAAGAAGAAGAAGAAGTCGTTTTGGTGGTCGTTCCGCTGATGAATTTCGTCGTCGTCCCGATCGATCTCCTCGACGAAACGAACGATTCAGACGACGACGACGACAAAGAAGAAGAAGATAAAGAAGAAGAAGACAAAAAAGAAGCGTCTGCTGCTGCTCTTCCTCCTTTACTAATGAATACTCTTCTTCGAAGAAACATCATCGTCGTCGTCGTCATCTAAACACGTTTTGTCGGTAGTGTGTGTGTCAGTCAGTCCGTACAAAGGTGAGACGATAGAAAGAAAAAATGATGCATGAATTTTTTATCTCCTTTTTTTCTTTTTTGCTGTTTTGTTTTACAACACGCACGTTTCTCTCCTAAAATCAGTCTATATCATCTGTCTAGTGTGACTATTTGAATTCTATTGTTTCGCCGGCGCTAATAAAATCGATCGTTTCTCGCTCTCGCTTCCCGAGGTTTCCTCGCGGTGCTTGACGTCCCCGGCAGTTGCGTAGACGAGTATACCAATCGCTTGTACCGTGAACGTGCCAACAAAAACCACAGCCTGCGTGGTAGAACTGAATCCACCCTCGAAGCCGAAGAAGCGCACCATGCCGACTAATAGACTCTGTTGTAATAAAACAACGTTGAACGTGCCAGCGTCGACGTATTTTAAAGCTCTGTATGCACTCGCAAAGGAAGCGAACAACGTCACCGAAGTCAATATGTATATCATAACGTCGTGGTGCTCTATTCTAGCGAAGAAGTTCATCAAAAGTTCGAAGTTCCACTTGTGCTCCGCGAAAATCGCTACTATCGCGAAAAGAGTGCCGTAAAATCCAAACGCGGCCAAAATTTCGTTTTGGTACACTCCGCTATCGATTGAATATTCCTGCAAAATATTCGTCGCCGAAAAGCAGATGGCGGCGAAAAACGCGAGCGCATCTCCCAGTCTCGGGTTTTTGTCCGGATGCGGTACGTTGTTACCCTCTTCATTTACCTCTAAACTGTCGCAGACGATGAGGAAGAGGAGAGCCGCCATGGACACGAAAGCGCCCACTACGTGCCGCCTAGAATACCTCCGATTCATGAAGAGAAACCCGAGAGTACACGAGATGGGCACCGTGGCTGTTTGAATAATCGTTCCCGACGTTACTGAAGTAAATTTGAAGCAAAGAATCGCCGAATAATTCCCTATAAAATCAAAAACCACCATCATGATGAGAGCGAGCGTTTTCTCGTTTGGCCGGCAACAGAGTCTGCTGAACTTTTTTGGATCTTTTTCGCCTTTTTCAACGTCAGCGACGACGCCGACGACGGCGAAAGAAGAAGAAGAAGAAGGAGAAGTAGTAGTAGTAGTAGTAGTAATACTTTCCATGTGTTCTCGGTTTCCTCCGACCAAGCCGGGAAGAAACGCATAACTGTCGTACATCTTATGCCTGCGAAGCTTCTTCTCCACGCCTTCGGACTGGTCGTAACGAATAACTTTATCGCTCGTCATTTTTCCGTGGTTGTTTACTTTTTCCTCTCCTCCGACTTCCTCTCCTCCTTCTTGATGTCGCTCTATCACCTGCAAAGGCGCAAACACGATCCAAAGCATGACGTACGCGGACAGAAGCGCGAAATATATCGATCTGTGCCTCTCGTCCAACACTTTACTGAAAATGGAAACCAAGGCGTATAATATCGCGGTAATGAACGCGTAGAACGTCCCTTTGACGTACGTCATGATGACAGCTTTAGCTCTTTCTTTTGAAAAAGCAAAATGTCTCGCGTATCGATGGTATCCTCGGTGTATCAGCGGTACGTTATTGTTGTTGTTGTTGTTGTTGTTGCCATCAATCTCCAATTTTCAACACCATTTTAGTAGTACACATCACGGCTCGTTCTCATATGATGAGTTGCTCGTCAACGGCTCTACTTCTTCTTCTTCTTCTCAGAAAGAGATTCTTTCGCGAGCGACTGACTGGCCAAAAGAGAATACAACAGAGGAGGTTAAAAATAGAGAGATACAAAAGAGAGCGTTTTTTCTCGTCGTCGTCGTCAACTTAAGTTGCTCGCGTTTCTTCTGCGTGTTTGTCTTTGTGATGAGACGATGATTTTGCGAACCTTTTTTCTCTCGCGGTAACACTAAAAACTGATATGCCACGCTTAGGAGTAGTGGTGGTGGCAGATTTTTAAGAAAAAGAGCATCACTTTGTGCGAGCAAATATCTAGGAAAGCGCGCGAGAGTCGAGACACGCGCGATACAGCACTCACGCACACATCAACTCTACCTATCGGTACAACGCGTAAAAAGTAGTATATTTCAATCGCGCGACGAAACGGCGACTGGAGAGTCATCCATATCAGCGTGACTTTTCGGGAATTAAAAAACTTCTTCTTCTTTTTTTAACGCGAGTCTTTTGTTGAGGGGACTCCCTAACAAACACACCCCGGACGGAGAATACGAAGAAGCGACGACGATACTAATAATGACGATACCACCGATAATATCAGCATGAGCGGAAGCGAAGTGAATTACGGCGCGACCGATGAGGAGGAGAGCGTCACTCGTCGTCGTCGTCCTTCTCTTTTCGCGAGGCAGGATTCCAACGAGTTCTCCTCCTCATCAATTAAAGCGGGAAGTACGGGAAGTTCAGATTTGGGAAGCGTGGTGACGCCTTCTGTGCGCTCGTTGAAAGTTGGCGGAAGATTTGGTTCTATTCACTCTCTGAGCGGCTTTGGGGGAAGTTTTGTCGCGGGCGATGGAGAAGAAGACTTGGAGGAAGAAGATTTAGAATCCGGTTTGGGGAGGAGAAGAAGAAGTCAGAACAACGAATCGTTTTCGGATTTGGCCAGACGTCGAAGCGCGATGCGCAGACGAGGCCGAAGCAGCGAAGAAGGATTGTCGATTGCGTCCTCGGCGAGTTCGACAATCAGTTCGATATCGGTGTCGGTGAAGGGAAACGATAGATTGTCAAACGCCGATACGCTTCTGGAGAAAGTAGGAGAAGACAAACAGGAAAGACAGTGCGCGCCACACTGTGCGCCACACATCTTCGTCTGGGGGATCCCAGGAGCTTCGTGTGCCACATCGTACGCGTTGTACAACGTATTTATCAAACTGGGAAGCTACTCGATTTCACCGGTGTTGGGAGGAGTTATTTTACAATTCGTTGCGTGCTTATTAGGTGTCGGTCTCTTAGTATTCGATCGGAGGAAAAGCGAGTACAACGTCTGGCAAGAGTTGAAAGAGTCTGACAGAGTTGGTATGATATGGTGCTGCGGAGCGGGTCTCGCCGTGGGGACGGCTGAAATGTTGAGCTTTTATGTCTCGTCTTTAGGCGTCTCAGCGTCTCAATCGATACCTGTAATCATCGGAGGGTCCGTAGTGTTTGACGTCATCCTCGGCGTCTCGTTCTTGAATGAAAGTTTCGGTTTGAAAGCGATGCTAGGCGTTCCTGTCATCGTAGCAGGTATTAGTAGCGTCGCCTCGTCTGTTACTGGAACGGAAGGTGGCAGCGTGACAATTGCGGCATTGTTGGGCTTCGGCAGTTCCTCTCTTGCCGCAAACGAGACGGTAGAATTAGAATTGGTTGATTGGATAGGACCGGCGATTGCTTGTGCGATGGCGTACGCTTTGTATAATGTTTTCATAAAACATGGATCGGATACTATGAATCCTGTTCTTGGCGGGGTCATTTTGCAAATCGTTGCCATGATTCTGGGTTCATCTTTTCTGGGCATTCTTCTTCGCGCCGGTTTTTCTGAGATCTTACATTACGACATAAAAGGTATTTTCTGGGCGTGTATGGCCGGCTTTTCGGTTGGGACTGCGGAAATATTGAGTTTTTACGTCTCATCTCTCGGCGTTCCCGTCTCCATTTCGACTTCGACCGTTGTAGGCGGGTCGGTCGTTTTGGGCTCATTAATAGGCTGGATTGCTCTTGGAGATATAATTACCTTTGGTTCTGGTTTCGGCGTTCTTTTTGTTTTATGTGGCGTTATTTCGGTTGCTATGGATGCGGGCGATCACGATGAGGATGAAGTTATATCGGACGATGGTGCCAACGTGTCGAGTAAAACAATCGGCGGAGATGGAACTGTAAACCAGTACAATGATTTCTTTAAAAAGGTACTGGATCGAGAAAAGCAGGAAAGCCCAGAGCAAGGTAAAGGCACGGACGCGATCATGAATCCTGCTGCGTTGGAGAAGAAGAACAATCGATATATTCCCGCGATAGATTCAATTAACGAGGAAGGTTCCGTGCATCGTCCAACTTCTCCGATGCTTGCTCGCTTTCTCGTTGGTACGGACCCGCTTGCCGCAGAAAACTTGGAAGACTACTACTTCGGGAAACCGTTTGCTGGATTGAGTTCGGACAGTGAAACCGACTCATCGAGAAGGTGATCGTTCAGATTGTCGTGAATAGGGGGTAAATCAGAGTCAAGTTCATAATAAAATGTACACATAAATAGTAGAAAACGTGCACAGATTGCAGCACGGTCACGTTGTATATAATAAAGTATTTTCAAAATTCATCAATTTCTATGGCGTTTTCTTGTCTCGTGCGAGTTTGAGAAGGACTTCCCCATTTTGTGTGCTGAGTCTCCCCCTGCTGACTTTTCTCGATCTCTCTTCTTTCAAAAAATTTCAAAAAACCCTCTTTTGCATGCAAACTTCTCTCGTCACAAAAAAAACTCTCCTCCTCTGTTTTTCTTCTTATTATTCAGAGTGTCGTCTCTCGCTCTTGATCCTTCTTCTTCTTCTTCTTCTGTCGTTGAGTAGTTTTAACAGTGCCTTCATTTTCTCACGTTTGAGAAGACGGAAAGAAGAGTGTTCTTCTTCGAGTACTACGCACAATACGTATATTTAAAAGCGCACAAAGGCTGTTTTTGCTTCTTCTTCTTCTTGGATAATAATAATAATAATAAGATGATGAAAATGATGATGAGCCAACACCACCACGAACAAGTTTCGTCTCAAACCACAAAGTTCAAATCATTTTTGAACAACAACGCATCGAAAGAGTTGAGAAGATCACCCACAAAAGTAGTAAACAGATTAAGTAAGAAAAAGAACGAGCACAACAACAGAAGAAAACAACGTCACGCTAGAAGAGATGTGACGAGAGCGTGCGGGATCATCGGCGTGATGACGCACGAGAACAAAGTTTCCGCGGAGTTATACGAAGGGTTACTGATGCTCCAACACAGAGGGCAGGACTCGGCGGGGATGGTCACCTCGGACGGAAGTCGATTTAAAGAGAAGAAAGATAACGGGTTAGTGAAAGACGTTTTTGATAAAAGGACGATGAACTATTTAGACGGGAACATCGGGTTAGGACACGTGAGGTATCCTACGCAAGGCGGTTTATCCGCGACGGAGGCGCAACCGTTTTTCGTCAACTCGCCGCTCGGGATTTATTTAATCCATAACGGAAACTTGACCAACACGGACGAGTTACGATTGAGGCATTTGAACGCGAGACACATGAGAACGAATTCGGATTCGGAGGTTTTGTTAAACGTCTTCGCGGAAGATTTACAGAGAGAAATTAATTTGCACCCGCTGAGAGACCCGCACGTGCAAATGTTTGACGCGGTGACGCAAACGATACAAAAAGTAAGAGGGTCGTATTCAGTGATTTCTTTGGTCAACGACGTCGGTTTATTCGCGTTCAGAGATCCGAACGGGATTCGTCCGTTGGTTTTAGGTCAAAGAGTGAACAAAGATGGGAAGGATGAGTGGTGCGTGGCGTCGGAAGACGCGGCGTTTGGACCGCTCGGGTTTAAATTTGTCCGAGACGTGAACCCGGGGGAAGCGATTATCATCACCAACGACGGGAAGATGGTGTCCAGACAGTGCGTGGCCGGGGACGCGTGTCCGTGCATTTTCGAGTACATTTATTTGGCCAGGCCAGATTCTACCATGAATGGTATTTCGGTATACGAATTCCAACTGGATTTAGGTCGAAGATTGGCGCAACACATCACCGAGCGAGGGTGGGACATCGACGTCGTCGTCCCTGTTCCAGACGGGAGTCGCCCGTCTGCGATTGAAATCGCGAGCGCGTTGAATTTACCCTACCGAGAAGGTTTAGTCAAGAACCGATACGTCGGGAGAACGTTCATTATGCCAGATCAAAGAACGAGAGAGTTATCGGTGAGACGAAAATTAAACGCCATGCGATCGGTGTTCAACGGGAAAAAAGTTTTGTTGGTGGACGACTCGATCGTTCGCGGGACGACGATGAACCAAATCGTAAACATGGTTCGAGACGCCGGGGCGAGTAAAGTGTATTTGGCATCGTCTGCACCTCCAGTGCGACACCCAAACGTGTACGGCGTCGACATGCCGTCTCGCGAAGAGTTTGTCGCGAACCAACGAACGGAAGAGGAAGTGTGCGAAGTCTTAGCCGCGGACGGGTTGATTTACCAAACCGTGGAGGATTTGTTACAAGCCGGTAAGACCATGAACCCAAACATTAGCCGATTCGATGCGTCCTGTTTCGATGGCGACTACATCACGGGCGACATCGACGAAGAGTATTTGGAGGATTTGTTAGCCGATCGAGGTTTAGGCAAAGTCGGCGCGGTTAAAAGCCTTTGATTTTTATGAAGAAGAAGAAGGAAAGAGAGAGAGAGAAAGAGAGAGAAAGAAAGAAAGAGAGAGAGAAATGTGCGATTATATACAAACCGTTTCGTGTTTATTATATATATTATACAATCTATATTGAAGCGTAGGTAAAATCTTCTCTCCCTTCTAATAGCTCTTCTCTCTAACTTTTGATCTCCTCCAAGACCTGTAACACGTCTTCCGCTCTCGATCTCGTAAACGCGCCGCCTCTCTCCATTTCGATGTACTCCACGATACCGTCTTTTACGATCATCGCGTATCGTCTACTTCGCACTCCTAAGCCTTTATCCATCAAATCGAGTTCGCACCCTAACTTTCTCGTAAAGTCGCCGCTACCGTCGCCGCACATCAGCACGGGAGCGGCGCCGACAGCCTTCCCCCACGCGTCCATGACGAACGCGTCGTTCACGGACACGCACGCGATAAGATCGCACCCGGCTTGTTTCATTTTCGCGGCTAAGTCGATAAACCCTGGTAAATGCTTATTCGTGCACGTGGGTAAGAACGCCCCGGGCACGGCGAACACGACGATCGTTTTTCCTTTCGAGCATAACTGAGACGTCTCGATCGATTGTAAGTTGCCTTCGTGATCGAAATATTGCAAGGAAGAAGTTGGAATCCGGTCGCCTTTTTTAATCAATTGTTGATGGTGTTCACGTTCGTGTTGTTGTTGTTGTTGTTTATCTTCTCGTTCGTTCGGGTACGCGACGGCTTTGGTGGAGACATCGAACACGTGTCGAGAAGACGTTTTTGTCGTTTTTGTCGTCGTCAAATGCGGCGGCGACAAAAGGAAGGGACGACGACCCTTCGTCGGACGCTTTTTTTCATCCGGTGACGTAAATGTTTTTCCTCCGTCTGCTCCACAACAACAAAAACAAAGAGAAGAACAACATTGTTGTTGTTGTTGTCGTCGTCTTCTTCCAACATCATCTCCTTCTTCTCGTCCTCTTAAACGTAAACCTGTTGTAATTCTCGTCGTCGCTCCTCGAGCCGTCGGCAGAGAAGAAGCAACGACAGAAAACATTCGTTTGTTTGTTTTTTTTTGATGAAAGGGCTGCTCTGTCAGTCTGTCTCTCTTTTTTTGACGCAAACTGAAAATCTTTTTTTTTTTGCTCTTTTTTGCTTTTTTTTTTTGTGTCTCAGAAAAACAAAATATCATCGGTACATTTGTACACTAGAACGCGCGTTGTCTCTTTTGTGGTTCACTTCTTTTCAAGAATACTACTACTAATAACAATAATAATAAGAAGAATTAAAAGTCGTAGGAATACACTCTTCGACTTCGATTCAGGCGACGACGACGATTCAAACGAAGAGGATCAGAGAGAAGAGAGAGATGTTTTATTCTTCCGAGGAAGAAGAGAAAGACGGACTTTTGATTCGAGATGTTGAAAAGAAGAAGAAGAAGATTTCTTCTTCTTCTTCTTCGATGACGATGACGACCACGATGTTCGTTTTGGTTTTACTCTTCATCACGTATGCTACTACGACTACTAGGACGAGTACTGCTACTACTGCTGCTCTCGAGAGGCCGAGGGTAAGAAGCCTGAGTAATGGTGATGCATTCGTCGCTGCTGGGAACGCGGGGGTGGATGCTTCAGGACAGGCTCTTAATACTAATACTAATAATAAAAATAAGAAGAAGAAAGCGACGATATCAAAGACAGCAAAAGAAATGAATAATAATAATAAAGATGATCAACAACAACAAGAACAGCAACGATTCAACCCGTTAGTTATCGTTCAACGCGACAACGAGAAAGACTATCAAGATTTGAAACGCATTCAGAAAGTCTTCCCGAATGCGAATTCAATCTTCGGCGTGAACGCCGGACAGTGGCCGCAGAACCTGGAAGACGCCGAATACGGTTTACAGCCCTTGAGGATATTCAACCGCGAGAATTTCAAGAGTCTCACGTGGAAAGTAGATGATAAGAGGAGAAATCCGGATAATTTAAAAGGCATACAGTGGATCGCGTCGATCGATGAACGCAATCCAAAGACTGGGAAGTTGGGCGACGGACGGATGCCAATCGCGCATCACATCGGATGCATGTACGCGCACTTCAACGCGTGGCGAGCGGTGGACGATATGGCTTACGATAAAGGAAACGATAAAATCTATCCCGCTTGGATTATGGAAGCCGACGCGTACGTGGACGAGAACCAAATGAAACCGAGAATGACTCGATTACTTCAAAACGCGCCGAAAGATTACGACTTTTTGATGATGAAGAGAGAGCTCTTTTTAGGGATTTGCGGTCCAGATAGACCGGAAAATTGCAAACGGTCGGAGAATTTCATTCGTTTAGGCGCACCGGGACCGAATCAAGAACCAGTTCGAGATGGATACGAAAGAAGAATGTATTTCTATTATTGGCCTTTGGATGGCCCGGGCGCCGGTTTGTCGTCCTACGCAATCGGTCCAGATTTTTCATATAAAGCGTTCAATTTCATCTCCCGGAAAGGAGCGGACATGATCGATGGTTTCTTATTCGGTAAGCTATGCCGAGACGACTACGTCTCCGAAGATGCCGCGAGCCCGGGGAATTTTTTGTTACCGGAAATTGGCTCCGCGTTGGTTAAACCGAGAACGAAAGAAACGAACACGAAAGACAACAAGTTGAAAGTGTTGAATTGCTATTTGCTCGGCGACGTCGAGTTGGTGAAGAAAGACGCCGACGACGAAGAGGCGTCTCTCGGTAACGACGAACAAGAGAACGTCGAAAACGAGAAAATCGACGACCCGGTGACTCTTTTCAAAGCGAAAGTGCACCAGGAAACGTCAAGAAAAGCGTCGCCCGATGACGAACAACAACAAAAAGACATCGACGTGACGATCGAAGCGAGCAAACCGACCGAGTCCTCCTCCCAAATCACCATCAAAACTGGGGATGCGTCCATTTCGCAAACCATCTCAAACAACAACGATGGCACGTTTTCCTTCGAAGTGAACGAGAAAAACGTCGACGGACAAGAAGAAGGCGAAACGAAAACGGAAAAGATCACCGTGGACACGACGCAGATGCCCGGACCTTACAACGACCTGTTCTCGAGCGTCATGAACACCATGGCCAGTGGTGGAGGACCGTTTAATTTACTACAACAACAAGAACAACGACAAGAACAAGAACAACAACAGTAGCAGTAAATGCTACTGCGTGTGCATAATGATAAGTAGCATCGACATCCTCTCCCCGATGATGTCGAGAGTTGTAATAAAAATGTATATACTACCTTCCAAAGGTCTAATAAAAATCGCCACTTTACACACGAAAGAGAACAAAACAACAAACTCATCGTCGTTAGAAAAATACATACCTTTTACGAATGCCGCTTCCGTCTCGCCTCCAAGTCCGCCACGAGGGCTTATCCATCGTCATCTTAGGCGCGACTGGAGATTTAGCCTCGAAGAAACTCTTCCCGTCTTTGTTCAACCTCCACTCCGCGGGTTTTTTACCAACCAGGACTAAAATATTCGCCTCTTTGCGAAGGAAAAGCAAAACTGAAATCGAGTTCAAAACGGAATTGACGGAACACATCAACCGGGTTTGGAAACCGCCGGATGGGTCGAACGCGACGAAACCGACCAAAGGTTTGATGGAGGAGTTCTTAGAGGACGTGGAGGTGTGTTATTTGGACGAGGAGTTTCTTTCAGAGGAAGAAGAAAAGAATAAAAAGAAGACGACCGTAGTAAATGGTCGAGGCGATGGAGGAGGAGAAGAAGAAGACGAAGAAGAAGAGGACGAGGAATCGGATTCGGAATCCGGTCTTCATGGTAGTAAAGAAGGGAGCGAAGAAACGATGAGACAAAATTATCGATCCATTCATTCGATAACGAAGCACATTGAATCGTGGGAGAAAGAAAACGAAGACGCGCCGGCATCGAATCGAATGTGGTATTGCTGTTTACATTCGGATTTTATCGTCGACTGCGCGAACCAAATCCACTACTTCACGAGGACGAGGAAGGTGCATTTCACGGACCACACGCAAGCGGAGATGAAGATGAAGAAGAAAGGATGGACGAGGTTAGTTCTGGAAAAGCCGTTCGGTAGAGATCGAAAGACGTGCGAAAAGCTGAACGTGAAGTTGAGCAAACGATGGCCCGAGAGCGATTTGTTCCGCATGGATAGGTATTTAGGTAAAGAAGTGATTGAGAACTTGTTGGTGATGAGGTTTGCGAATCGATTGTTATCACCGATTTGGAATCGAGATAACGTGGCGAACGTACAGATTATATTCAAAGAACCGTACGGCGCGGAAGATCAACAAAGAGGGGATTATTTCGATAAGAATGGGATCGTTAGAGATGTCATGCAAAACCATTTGTTGCAAATTTTAGCCGTGCTGGCGATGGACGCGCCGGTATCGTTAGATCCGGAAGATATAAGAGACGCGAAGTTGAAAGTTTTGAGACAAGTGGCGATGAGTAATGATAAATTTGACGTGTTGAAAAACACCGTCGTCGCGCAATACTCGAAGTCGAAAAACGGGAAGCATTTGGGCTACATGGAGGAACGCCCGGAAAATTCGAAAACCACGCCGACGTTTATCATGGCGGTGTTGAAATTAGCCAACGATCGATGGGATGGGGTGCCATTTATTTTTAAAGCCGGGAAAGGGATGAACGAAAAGAGGTCGGAAATTAGAGTGCAGTTGAAGGAATCCCCCGGGGATGTTTTCGGGAGAGACGACGACGAATCTCGATTACACGCGGCCGGGCCGAACGAGTTTGTTTTGCGCATGCAACCGAAAGAGGAGATGTACATGAAAGTGACGATTAAAGAACCCGGGTTAGGAGTCAAACCTACGGCTTCGGAAATGGAATTGAGTTCGAGATGGAAAATGGAACAGGCGAGGAAAGATGCGTGCGGGGAAGCTCCTCGACGCGCCTACGATCGATTGATATTGGACGTCATCAACGGGAACCAATCGCATTTCGTGAGGAACGATGAACTCGAAGCCGCGTGGGCGGTGTGCGATCCGTTGGTTTCCGCGATTGAGAGCGGGTATTTGCCGATGACTACGTATTCATACGGTAGTCGAGGACCGAAAGAGGCAGACGAATTGAGAACGAGGGCTGGGCATTTACCGTCGCATTTGGTCGAGAAGGATTCGGTGCCGCTGTTGAACGCGGAATACGATACGTTGCCGGGCGAGGAGGACGGCATGACGGAATCTTTAGCGAGTAAATTATCGAACGCGGTGTACGTTTCTGAACCCGTCGTGAAAAAGAATAAGCCAGTGAATGAAGGCTACGCGTTGAGTCCGAGAGGATACCGATCCGGCGACGTGAGTCCTCAACAACAAAGGTCGCCGAGACATAGTCAAATGAATGCACGTCCCTCGACGCAATGGATTTAAGTATAGAAGTAGAGTATCGTCGATAGATGATACGCATTAGTTGCATGAATAATTTGTTTTGTGTTTATTTAGTACGTATTAATATTAGTCTAAGTCTTCCGCACTACCCGCCGCCGGTTTCGCATCTTCTTCCATCGGCGCATCCTCGCCCTCGGCCGCCGCCGCACCAGCATCGCCATCCTCCATCTCCGCGTCGCCATCGAGTTTCCCTTCCTCTTCACCCTCTTTCTTTTCTTTCTTCTCTTCCTTCTTCGGTTTCGGTTTTGGTTTTGGTCTCGATAAAATCGGCGTCGCGAAGCGCTCCAACACAGATCGTTTCTTCTCGATGTCCTCTGATTTCAACACACAATCGTCGGTTTTCTGTAAAGCGGATTGTAATTCGACTTTTTCAGCCAACCATTTTGCGGCATCGTCGCACTCTTTTTGCACTTTCTTTAAGTCTTCGGCGTCGATGTGCGCGTGCGCTTCATCTTGAGACGTTTGTTTGATCATTTGACACGAAGATTCTAAGGCGGCAATCGCGCCCGGTCGTTTGTGTTCTTCGTTGTATCTCTCTTCGATCGGGTTACCAATAGTGGATAACTCTTCGAGTTTTTTTACGTAAACACCTTTGGTCTCGTCTTCGCCGTCTTCGTACAACCAGTCTTCGGTGTTGTTCAACAACTCTTTGAACGAGGTTCTCACGTCTTCCTTGACGTAATCGAACAACTGTCCGCCTTCTTCCAACTTTGAGCGCATGGAGTACACGTACGCCTCGACCGCGTTCTTTCTCTCTTTCGTCTCTTCCATGACCTTGTCTTGCAACGCCATGTCAAATTCTTCTTGCTTGCACTTTTCGAGCACTTTGTCCGGTAAACCGCCCGTGTACGTCGATTTGATCGGCACGTCTGTTTTCTTCGTTTTCTTTTTGATCTCAATCTTAAATTTCGGTTTCGTTTCTTCTGGTTCCTCCTCCTTGGCAGCTTCCTCTTTTCCTTCCTCTTTCTGTTCTCCGTCCTCCCCACCTTCTTCGCCGCCTTCGGTTTCCATCTTTTCGCTCGCATCCCCCTCTGTCTTCTTCGGTTCTTCTTTTTTCTTCGGTTCTTCGACAATCGGCACTTGCACCTCTTCCTCGTACTCCTCCCACACTTGCGCTTCCGTGCACTCGACTAAGCCGTTCAAGTTCAATTTCACCTTCAATTTGACGTTGTGCTTGTCTTTGCCTTTCGGGACGGCCGGTAACGGTCCGATATCGAATGTACCCAACGAAGATTCCTCGGAGGATTCGTCCGTTTTCGTCGTCGCTTGCACCGTGAACTGTTTCGCTTTCAAAAACGTCATTTGTTTCGTGCTCGGAATCGGATTATATTTCTCAAACAATTCCACGTCTTTCACTTCGCCTTTCGCGTCTCCCGGCCAGGACATTTTGACCGGGAACGCGAACGCGTCGATGACGTCGAACTCGCGCACTCTAAACAACGGCGAGAGCATGGCGCCTTGCAACGCGCACCCTCTGGCCACAGATTCCGAGGCGTTCAACGTTCTCGAGATTGGCTTTTGGAAGAAATCCTCCAACGCTTTTTGAATCGATTGAATTCTCGAGGCGTTACCGACCAATTCGACCGAGGCGATGTCGGCAATGTCCAACTTGGCATCGACCACCATTTGTCGAACCGGACCCATCAAACCGTTTAACTCGTTTTGTGCCAACTCTTCCATCTTATCTCTCGTAATCATCGATCGCACATCAACGTCGTTCATGAGACACTCGATGTTAATCGGCGCTTCTGGGTTCGCCGACAATACTTTCTTAGTCTTTTCGATGGCTGATTTCAAACGAAAGCTCGCGCGGGGATTCGATTTGACGTCAATTTTGAACTTCTCCTTGAACTCCTCGCAAAAGTGGTGGAACATCGCGTTATCAAACGCGCCGCCACCTAAGTTTGTATCGTATCCAGTCGAGAGCACTTTCAAACCTTTCGAAGTGAATTCAACCACCGAACATTGCATGGCAGAGTGCCCGATATCCACAAACGCCACTCGTACCGGTTTCTCCGTGAACTCTTGCGTCTTGAAAATGCCGTACGCCAACGCCGTGGCGGTCGTTTCATGCATCAATCGCATGACGTTCAACCCACAAATGCTCGCCGCATCAATCATCGCGCGTCTTTGCACGTCATCAAAGAAAATCGGCACGGACAAAACGCAGTCGGTAATTTTAATCCCCTCGTTATCCAACTCGGCGATTCTCTTCAGATCGCTCAAAATCATCCCCAACAACTGCTCCGGCGAAAATTCTCTTTGTTTCCCCATATACTCCACGGTAACGATGATATTATCCGTCTTCTTGTCTCCCTTCACTGGATACAAGAATTCCTTGATGTCTTCTTGGACAGTTGGGTCGGAAAATTTCTTCCCGATTAAGCGTTTCAAGCACGCGACCGTATTCGTCGGTTGCATGTTGATCTTATCGCCAGCCGCGCATCCAACGAATCGTTGCCTATTTTATTATTATTATTAAGAAAAGAGAATTAATGTGGTGAGTGCGTGTTGTGATTCGCGAGCGCGACGAGAGAGAAAAAGAGAAAGAGAAAGAGAGAGAAACTTTGCGAAAGAAAAACTCCTCCTCTTTTCCTCTGAACTCTGTGTCTGTTGATGATGATGCTTTGATCAAACGAAACGTCGTTTCCAAAAAAGATGAAAAAAGAAGGAAAAAAGAAGGAAGTTTCTTTTTCTTCTTTCGCCGGCTGCCTCTTGCACCTCTCTGCTTCGGTCGATTCACTCCGATCATTTTCATCATCATCAATATCATCATCAGATTCTTACTGAAACCAATGAATAATGAATACACAAACACTTTATTTCAAGTGGCTCTGATGCGCGCGCGCTGCTCGTAGAAGAAGAAAACGGCAACGAAAGTTTCGAAATTTGATCGTCTCTCTCTCTCGCCTCCTTCTTCGACGAAACGACAAGACGATGAGAGAAAAAAAATCATCATCATCATCTAATAAAAACGAAGAATACTAAACGCACTTGTCCCCAAAATTGATCAATGAAGGCGTCTCCCGTTTAGACTCTTCGTTCATGACGACATCGATGCCTTTCCGTCGCGCGAGCGCGACCACGTTCGATTTCGATCCGAAATCAATCCCAGCCACAGACATTATTTATATGTGAGATTTGATGATGATTTGTTTTCTTGTTTTGTGGTGTGTTTCTGTGACGACTGAAGTTGACTCTCTTCTCTGCTTATTAAAATGGAGAAAAACGCTTTCACATCAAAAATCACAGACAGAGTTCTCTCCTTTTTTTTCTTTTTGGTTTGTTGTGTTTTGGCTGCTTTTTGCTTCTGAGCTTTTCTCTCTCTCTCTCTCTCTCTCTCTCTCTCTCTCTTCACTTTCCTTCTTACACACAAAAACAACAATATGCCTATTATAATGTCTTCTAAAAGGGTGGTGCGTCGTTTACGTCGTCGTTTACGTCTTTGTCGTCCGTAAAAGTCCGTCGTCCAAAGTTTCCTTTTTCCTCTCTTTCTTCTTATATATGTATAACACACGTACACATCCAATGAGGAACGCTAAAATTCTGTACTGAAAGCCATTGAAAGAGCATCGCTCTTCGTGAAACTTGAAATCATATAGTTTGTGCTATCTGAGGATATATTATGTGTGTGTGTGTGTGTGTGTATATATACCGCGTCGTCGCGTTTTTTCTGCTCTCACTCTGTGTGTGTTCAACAAAGTCCGTAACGGAACGGTGTGTGTGTGTGTGTGTGTGTTCTAATAACTGTCAAACACCACAAAACTAACTGTCTCTCTTCCTCTTTTCCTCTTTCATCAACTCAAGCAGAATAAAAACAAAAGAGTATTCTGAAGATGGTATTCTTCGCGGCAGGTACTTCGGTTTTAGGAGTCGGGTATTTCTGGGTCGCGTTCATCGTAGCGTCTGTTTTGGGACAAGTGAACGTCCCGTTCCTTTCAAAGTTTGTGCGCGATACGGCGAAGCGAGGCAAGACGAGAGGCGTCAACTTTGAAGAAGACGACGATACATCGAAAACGAAACGAATCTTATTAAACGTTCCGCACGCGTGGTTCACGCACTTCTACGTCGTCGGTACCGCTTGGAACGCGTATACTTTGTTGCGATGTATTCAATCAAAGAGAAATAGTATTGGTGTGTTTTCATTCGCGAAGGCGGTCTTAGGAGACTCGAGCGGCGAGCTTCTCGCGAGCGTCTTGTTTCAGTTTCACGTCACGCGACGGTTGATGGAATCTTTGTTCGTCAAAGTGAACAAGAAGAAGGCGCAAATGCACGCGATTGGATACGTTCTAGGTTTACTCTATTACGTGTGCGCGACTTTGAGCTTAAAAAGTAGCAACGAAGAAAAGGGAGAAAGAAAAGCCGACTTTTTTTTCGCCTCTCTTCTCTTCTTCTACGCCAATTGGAAGCAATACGAGTGCCACGTGTCACTCCGGAACGCTCGCTTACAAACCGACCGGAGAGATCAATACGCGCAAATAGATTCCGGTTTGTTCTCCTTAGTCGCCTGTCCGCACTACTTTTTCGAGTGCGTTTTGTATTTCAGCCTTTGCGTTATACTCCGGTTTTCAAAGTCGAGCGCTTTGATGTTCCTCGCGGTTTGCGGAAACTTGAGCGTAGAGGCTAAGAACCACTTGATTTGGTATCGTCGCCGAATTAAAGGCTTTCCCAGACACAGGAAAGCTATGGTGCCGTATTTGTATTAATTCTTGTTAAGTTTCTTACTAGTACAGTAGTTTGTTGTTGTTAAATAATAGAGTTGTTAGTGAGAGAGAGAGAGAGATATTTTCGTTTTCGGAGATAAAAAGAAAGAAAGAAAGAAAGAAAGAGACGCTTTTTCGTCCGTCGATCGACGAGATCCCCCTTTATCTTTTATCTTTTCCCTCTGTCTGTCTGCATTATTATATTATTAGACAATCAACAATCAACTCCGTTATAATAAAACTCTATATTATACTATGTTAGCTTCAACCAGTGGCGGTGCGTTGTTCTCTCGTAGCGCGCGTTCTCTTTCCTTTCGATGACTTTTATCTCGTCGATGATCTGTTTTCTGTCTTCTTAAAAACGAAAAGAAGAAGACAACAACAGTGTCATCGTCATCATCACGCCGCACTCGTCTCCAATCCAATCCCTAGAGAAGAAGTCCACTAGGGCGGCGTCCAAAATTTTACAACTCTTGACGACACGCGTTACAGAAAAGAGTACAGTATCATCCAGTCGTCGTCGTCGTCCTGCACTCGTTCTCTCTCTCTCTGTCTCTCTCTCTCTCTTATGGCGCGTTCGTCCTAGAAATGTGTGCGTGCACAAACGCTGACTGACTCTTCTTTCGTTCTCTCTTCAATCAATACAGCGACGACGGCAACGTCATCAACGACCAACAACACCGGCGTTGCTGCTGCTTCCTGGGGGAAGTTGTCCTTCAGACGAAGTCATCAAAATGCAACGACGACGAATAACAAAAACGTTAAAGTCCGAGGACAACAAACTTTAAAACAACTGAGAAGAAGATCAAACTTAACCATCGTCAACGTGGCCACGCCGTCGAAGAAATCGTCTGCGGAACCACCGAAAGAACCGAAAAGGTCCGCGGTGGAAATCATCAAAGAAAACTCGGATTTTTTACGCCACCCTCTGATTGAGCAGTTGGCGACGCCGGAGACGTTCATTTCCGAAGACGCCGCGCAATTGTATAAGTTCCACGGTGGATACCAACAAGACGATCGCGAGAAGAGATCGTTCGGGGAAGGAAAATTTTACCAATTCATGATGCGAACGAAACAACCGGCTGGTTTAGTCTCGAATAAGTTGTATTTAACCATGGACGACTTGGCGAATACGCACGGGAACGGGACGTTACGTTTGACGACGAGACAGACCTACCAGTTGCACGGTATTTTGAAACAAGATTTGAAGCAAACGTTTAGAACGGTCATTCAAAACATGGGGTCCACGTTAGGCGCGTGCGGGGATATTAACCGGAACGTGACCGCGGCGCCGTGTCCGGACAAGAAGAACCCGAGTTACGAAATCGCGCAAACGCTTGCGCTCGACATCGCGGAACTGTTAGCACCGCAATCGGGGGCGTATTACGACGTCTGGCTCGATGGAGAACAAGTCATGACGGTGGAAAAGCCTGAAATTACGAAAGCGAGAATGGATAACTCCAACGGGACGAACTTTGAAGGAAGCCAAGAACCGATTTACGGGAGTCTCTTTTTGCCGAGAAAGTTCAAGATTGGCGTCACGGTCCCCGGGGATAATCACATCGATTTCTTGAGTAACGATATCGGTATTTGCGTCGTGAACGATGCCGGCGGCAAACACGTCGGGTATAACGTCTACGCCGGCGGCGGTATGGGACGCTCGCACAGAAACAACGAAACTTTCCCGAGAATCGCATCGCCGATTGGCTACGTCGATAAAGATGATATTTTTTACGCCGTCAAAGCTATCGTTTGCACACAAAGAGATTACGGCAGACGGGACGACAGAAAACAGTCCAGATTAAAATATCTCGTCCACAGCTGGGGCGTCGAGAAGTTCACCTCGGTCACGGAACAATATTTCGGCAAGAAGTTTCAACCGATTGCGCCGTTGCCGGAGTTCGAATTTAAATCGTACCTCGGATGGAACGACCAAGGCGATGGGAAGTTATGGTACGGTGTCCACGTCCAAAACGGTCGCTTAAGAGGTGAATTGAAAAAAGCCTTGAGATTGGTCATCGAAAGATACGAGTTACCGGTGCGTTTGACCGCGCAACAAGATTTACTCTTGTGCGACGTCGACCCGAAGTGGAAGGATGACATTCACCAAACTTTGAAAAACGCCGGTTTGAAAGATTTGGACGACATCGAGCCGAACGACCAGTTATCCATGGCGTGTCCGGCGTTGCCTTTGTGTGGCTTAGCAATTACCGAAGCCGAGAGAGGTTTACCGGACATCAACAAGAGACTTCGCGAGGTCATGGAAACCGTCGGCTTGACGAAATCCGACGACATTATGATTCGCATGACTGGTTGCCCGAACGGGTGCGCGAGACCATACATGGCCGAACTCGGTTTCGTCGGCGATGGCCCGAACTCATACCAAATCTGGTTGGGCGGTACCAGAAACTTAACCGGAATTGCCCGAGCGTACGAAGACAAGGTGAAGGTGGACGATTTGGAGACGTTTTTCGAACCGATTTTCGCGTATTGGAAACAAAATCGTAACAGCGGCGAAGAGTTTGGTCAGTTCGTCAACCGCGTTTCGTTTGAAGAAATGAAAGCGTTCTCGGGATCATACGTCCCGGGACAACTCGTTTCCGCGGAACGATTGCCGAGAGTCATGGTCGAAAGAGCGGCGCTGGATAAATTGATCAAATACGCGGAAGAGAACAACACGACGCTGACTGCGGCGGCAACGAAAGCCATCATGGACTTGTAAATTCAATTATAAATTAAAATCAACATCTATCTATCTACTATATCAATACTAACTGCATCATTTTTATGTTACAACAAAATCGCGCGTATATAATACTCATCCCCTCATTCTTCCAACTCCGGTCGAGTTAACAAATACAACGACGGACCTAACACGGGTAATAAATAAAACAATGGGTTCACATCAGATGATGCTGATGATGACAACGACGACGAGCGTCTCTGTAAATCCTCCTGTATAGCCGTTTTCATCACCAACGACAAGACGATTAAATCGCAGGTAGACACGCACGCCAACGTCGATTGTTTCGTCAACAACGTCACAAACTCCGAAACCACCGCGGCGTCGAAAACGTGCGAGAACGCCCAGAAATATAAAAACCCACTAAACGCCGTCAACAACAACGCGTTAATTTTAGATTCGAGAATATTCTTGGTGATAAATCCTAAATCGGATTTCTTTACGCCGTTTCTCACCGGCGTCCGGGCGATTAAATACGGTCCCAACGCGAAAAATCCGAGAGCGAACGACGCGCCGACGAAAAACTTCGGTTGCAACTTTGGCTGTTTTTCGCCACCGCCCGGAACGAGTAAACACGCGTACACCATAGGAACGACCCCTAAACTGTTAAACAAAGCCTCAAACAGTGGGTTCACTTGACCTTGAAACGGAGAGGAAACGAGTTGCGCGATTAAATCCGCATCGAACGACCCCACCGTCTTTGGTGCCACGAACGTCGCCACCGCGAGCAACGAAAACCACAAACCAAGAATTGCGAGTCGCTCCGAATCTTCCCAAAACTTGTATAACAACTTTTGTTGCTCTTCTTCTTCTTCTTCTTCTTCTTCTTCTTTGTTGTTGTTGTTGTTGTTCGTATTATTATTGTGGGCACGCGTCACAACTACTAATCTTTTATCCATCATCATCGTCATCATCTTTGTCGTCGTCACGCAGAAGACGCCGTTTCTTTTTCCCTCCTCCATCTTCTTCTTCTTTTGAATCGTCATCGCAAAACCACATCTTATCTTTCTGTTGATGTTGTTGTTATCATGAGAAAGTTTCGAAGTTGTTTTTGTTGTTCCTCTCACCACACGTAATGATAAAAGCGTCGTCATCTTTTTAACATCAACACACTCTTTCAAAGTGTTAAAAAATATAAGGAATTTTGAGCAAAAGTGGGGGTGAAAGAAAAAAACAGAAGAGAGAACGAACGAAAAAATTCAAAAAATCATCTGAGTGTTTTGAGAGGTGAAATCCCCTACTTTATATCTGCTCCTTTGAACGTGCTCCTTTGAGCGCGTTTCACGAATATATGTACACATAATAAATAGACACGCGCGTTTTGTATTATACCTTTTTTTAACGGAGAGCTTTGAGAGTTTTTTTACACGGTTTACACCATCGTATAACTTTTAATCAATAGTAGTACCTACACGATGACGGTGAACGACGAAGTGATTGAGATTTCATCCTCTTCAGAAGAAGAAGAAGAAGAACAACAAGAAGAAGAATTAGTAGGGGAGGAGCGGGAAGAAGACGAAGAAGCAGAAAGCGAAGACGAAGAGGAAGAAGAACCATCATCATCCCCGGTGGTTCGGTGTGCAATTCGAACGACGAGAAGCGAAGAAAGAGAAGAAGAAGACAAAGAAGAAGAAGTGATTTTGATTGACTCCGACGACGATGAAGAAGAAGACAAAGAAGAAGACAAAGAAGAAGAAGAACAACAACAACAACAAAAACGCTTCTTTAACATCGGCACGGAAGTTTTAATCCATAACATACTCAGTAAACCAGAATTAAACGGAAGAAAAGGAGAAATTATGGAGTACACGGGCGGGTTTGATCGAAGGTATTCGGTGAAAGTATTCGGTAACGTCTTGGCGTTGAAAGAGGTGAATTTGATTGATTTTAACACAGACGGAGAGAGAGCGATGGAAGTGATGTTACAAATACGCGCCGCGGAGAATCGAGATGGTGACGACGATACTACTAAGAAAAGGAAAGAGATGATGGAAAACGAGGAGGATAACGTGATGTTGCCTACGCACAGAAATGATGACGTCTATGGAGAAGATGACGATGAATCACCCTTGTATAGAAGAATGGCGCCGCCGCCGTCGGAGTCGCCTCCGGCGAGAAGGATGGTACCGCCGCCGTCGCCGTCCACACAATTTACGCCGACGAGAAGTAAATACGCGCGAACGTTACCGTATGCGCACCCCGCGTATCAAAGTGGGAAAAGCAAAATGTTTGGTAAAATCACGTGCGTGTTAGATCACGACTTTGCGATTAAAAATGTCGGTAAAGCAGTCATGCAAGGTTTGGACGCGCCGAATGGGATTTCAGGCGTATCGAAAGACTATAAAAATCGATTGCGATGTACGTCGCGAACTTTATTGCCTATCCCCGCGAGCATCACGTGGATTCGGCATCCGGAGGAGGAACTGAGATCGAGCGAAGAGTGCAGATTTATGTTGCAAGATTTGACGCAAATGCAAGTCGAGGAAGATCCGAGATTATACTGGTCGATGCGCACGACGTTGGTTTTAAACGGCGAAGAGTTTGTGAAACTCCTCGAAAAAGAGGAAGAAACGGAACGCTTGCAACACATACAGGACGGTTCTTTATCGGATGTTCTGTTGAAAGCGAAACGACGCTCGGACTCGGTTGGTATTCTCACGTTGTTGGTGTACGGATTAGACGATTACGTCTTGAAACGAACGAGGAAGGAGATGGCCCAGGTCGGCGCCAAAGACGCGTTCAACGATAAGTTTGTTTCCGCGATGAAAACGAAATTAATCGTACGCTCGGGCGGGTTTGGGAATCTAGGAAAGATTCAAGTCAAAGTAGTGGAGTGTTTAAACGAGCAAGCGGTCGTTGATAACATCATCGGCATGCACAGATGGTTAGCAGATCTTCCGTTTAAGAAGAACCACAACGCGATATCGGTAGGCGTCGTCGCCACGGTGGACGAGAAGAAAATTAAAAAATTGGACCATTTGAACGTCTCGTGGGTGAAAGCGCTGGCAGCGATATCGGGATTAGCCGAGGAACACGCGCACGTCGTCGCGAACCGCTTTCCAAGCGCGAAGAAGTTGATTGAACATTTCGAACGGTATAAAGACGATCGATATGGTGGTGAACACGTCATCGCGGATTTGAATAAATTTTCAAACAGACACCGCGACGGAAGGCAAAAGATTGGAATTGGAGTCGCGCAAAGGTTACGCGTCATGTTTAGTCAGAAAGCGAGAGCTGGTGATATATTGTAAAAGGAGGAGTAGATGTAGACGTAGAGTAGTAGTAGTAGTAGTAGAATGCTTTTGTAAAAAAGTTTTATTTTGTAGCTCTCTAATACATTTTCAATGAATCTGCTATATGGGCGGCATCTAGAAATAATCAAACGATTTTATGAACCGGTCCGAAATCGTCGTCTAAATCGTCGTCGTCGCTCCAATCCTCAGACCATTCAATCGGAGGACCCTTGTTCGGCGTCGTGGTTTGCGACGAGAAAGCGCTTCTACTTCCACCACCGACACGCGGAGCCGGACCTCGCATCCAGCGTTCGTACTTAAACTTGGCGTACGCGCCGAGAAGTAAAATTGCAAATACTGCCACGAGAAAGGCAAACATTTGAACGTTGTACATCCCACTTTGGACGTTTGACATCATGTTATTGAAGTCTGGTAAGCCAACGGGCTTGCGAGATGACGAATAGGAATCATCGCTGTAATCAGAAGAGGAAGTGTAATCGTTCGTGTCCGATGCTGGTTCTAAATCAGCCTCGACTTCCTCCTCATCCCGGAATCCACTCGCACGTTCTCTTCGAGAAAAAGACGACGACGACGAAGATACCTCTTCCCCTCCTTCTTGTTCTAATTCTTGTTCTAATTCTTGCTCTTCTTCCATCTTTTCCTCTTCTCGTTCTTCCTCTTCTTCTTGAAGCTCTTCACGAATGGCTTCTTCTTCTTTCTTTTCTTCTTTCTCTTCCTCTTTTTCTCCGCTATCGCCGCTTTCGGCAGAGAAGTCCGAGTCAAACGATGAATCGTTGGTGTCGTCGACGGTGCCCTCCTCCTCCTCCACCTTTTTCTCCTTCTCCTCCAACTCTTCTTTCTCTTCCTCGATCATCTCTTCTTCTTTTTTCTCTTCAAGAACTTCCTCCTCGCGAGTAGATTCTTCCTTTTCCTTTTCGTTCTCCTCCTCCTTATTAGGTGTTTCTTCGCTGTTGCCGAGAGCGGCGACTGCAGTCAAATCTTCTTCTTCTTTTTCTTCAACTGGTCGTTCTTGCGTTTTCTCCTCTTCTTTCACGGAGGAATCGTCGTAATCCGAAGCTTCTGTGCTTTTCTTACTGTTTCTGTGACGATGGGTTGTGGAAGACCTTCTCGAATGCGTCGTGTTGCGATGACGATGTCTTCGCTTCTCGGTCCCTGAAGAAGACGCGCCGCTCTCATTATTATCATTATAATCATCCGTAGTCGTTTCCGTTGCGCCTTCAAAAGATACATCTTCATTTTCTCCCTTGCCAGTGTCGCTTTCTTCAGTCTCTTTCGATTTCAACTCGTCTGGTTTCGATTCTACTTTTTCCTCCTTCTTTTCAACCGGCATTTCCAACTCCTTCGTCGCTGCATCTTCTTCGACGATTTCTTCGTCTCTCTTCACTGAATCTTCCTCTTTTTCGACAGATTCTGACGCAGGCTCTTTCATTTCTTCAACAGTTTCTCCACTTTCACCATCATTTGACGACGACGACGTTCTCTTCTCTTCACTTACAGCTTCATACACATCTTTCAGCTCGACGTATTTTTCAGCCTCTTCGAGTGTCTTTTTCGCGCCGTCGGCTTCGTTTGTCGAAGCTGGTTCTGTCATGTCGTCGAAACTTTCCTCTTCTTCTGAAACTTTCTCGTCTTTATCCTCGACGACGGCGACATCGTCCGCCTTTGCGGCTTCTTCGTACAACTCTTTCTCCGTTTCGCCGACTGACGGCGTTGACGAAGTCATCGACTCTTCCGTTTCCTTCTTCGATGCCTCTTCCTCGGAGGAAATTTTTCGAGACGATGACGATGACGACGATTCTTCTTCTTCTTCCTCTTCTTCTTTTATATATGACAGCTTCCCTTCTTCCTTCTCTTCTTTCTCTACGGCGTCTTCGGCGACAACCGACCCCGGAGCGGTCTCTTTTCCTTCATTTTCATCTTTTAAAGAAGAGGTAGAGCTGTCCGGCGGAAGGTCAACTTCTTGAGTTCCCTCGTCCTCTCCTCCCATCATCTTTTCGTATTCATCTCCGATAGTCGATGACGAAGAAGCAGAGGAGTCTTTCGATATCGTTTCTTCTCTTTTTTCCCGAATGCTCTGTTTTTCTTCTCCTTCTTCCACCGATCGAAGATAATCTTCTTCTTCTTCTTCTTTTTTCTGCGTTGTTCTCTTCCTCACCGCACCTTCATCGTCTTCTTTATAGTTCGTCGACGACGAGTCAGCATTACTCCACTCTTCCTCTGGTGATGATGTTGGTGGTGCTTTCAGAGACTTCTCTTCTGAGACCGCCGGTACTTCTTCTTGTTCATCTTCTCCTTTTGCGACTTTTACGACGGCACCACTTTTTTCTTCTTCTTCTTCATCCACCGACGACAAAGACGTAAACGACGACGACAACGAAGAGTCGTCGTCGTCGACATCTCTTCCTCTTCCTTGCGCGGATGTGAATTCGTTAGTAATGGTCGTTAAAATCAGCGCGAAGAAGACGAAGAAAAAAGAACGACGACGCATTTCTTTCTTTCTTTTATCGTTCTCTGTTGGTGTTTTGTTGGTGTTTTTGTGGTGAATTTGAAAGTGTGAATGAAGGTATTTCTTTTGGTATTGAACAGCTGCTCCGTGTCTCTCATCATAAAACTTTCAATAATATTGCTAAACTTCTTCGTCGTGTCTCTCGCCTCCTCCTAGCTAGTGCATGCTCCTTAAACTCTTTTCTATTCGTTGCCTCAAACTTCCTCAAACTCGCTTTCTTTTCAACGGCGCTGGATATTTGTTCGTTCCAACGTTGATTTTCTCCATGTCGCGCGAAGCGAACCATTGCGGACCGTAAAACTGAAGCATTTGCGTGCCTTTCGGGATGAATTCCGTCGTTTTATACTCTCTCCCAACGATTCCTTCGTCTCTGGTATCGCCAAACATGCGATCCGTGCACGTCACGTTCGATCGTTCTGCCGGCCCAGGATTGGACATGTATTGAAGTTTCGACGATACGGGGCAGTCTTGCGGGTCTATCACGCCGCCGCCTTGCCAAAACGACAACATGTAATCCTTTCTCAATTTGTTCAACTTTCTGACCGGTTTCCGGGTTCCAAAGTACACCATTTTGTAATTCTTTGGTAAGTCAAAATTGGCGATCAAGATCTTACCAATCCCGAGAGGATGTTCTCTCGTGGAAAACGCGTCGTCTCCAACCCGTAAATGTTTCGCACAATACGGCACGGGACATTTTTTTTGTGCCTTTTTCTCGCACGGCGTACCAGATTTATCTAACGCCCAGCAATACTCCGTGCCGTAATTTTGCAATCCATCCAAACGCATGCGACGATGAGGTTGTTGTTGTTGTTGTTTTTGTTGTTGTTTTTGTTGTTGCTTTCCTTCTTCTTCTTCTTTTTCCGTCGTGTTGTTTATGTTTTTCTTCTTCGTCTTCATCTTTTCCGTCAAATTTTGAACCGTCGTCGGCGTATTGATAGTCTTCGTCGATACATCTTTTAGGGACAAAAATGAAGACAATTTTGAAGACTGGCCGTGAAGCGCAATCTCTCCACCGCCACCCATGTTGTGTTCTTCTTCTTCTTCTTCTTGTTCTTCTTCTTTGTTCAGTAGTTTTCTTTCTTTCTTTCTTTCTTTGAAAAGACTGATGAAATGAGGAATCTGGTTTGAAAATAATGACTCGCAATTCGAGTAGTTTTCTCGATTTCTCGAAACGGTTGATGCGACGAAACGCTTTCTGCTGCTTTTAACAAACAAGACGTGATGAAGTTTTGATTTAGTTTATACTATGCTACCATTTTGGTACAGGTGTCTATATTTGTTAAATGGATTATTAAATGAATACTACTATAAAACTAAGAAGAAGACGGTGGCAGCGGCGGTGGAGGGGGCAAGTCATCTACGACGACGCTTTGGTCGGGCGGAGGAGGTACGGGAATTTCTGGCGGAGGAGGAGGCGCCGGTGCAGAATTCATATCCCCCACTTGAATGCCCTCAGGAACGACGTATTGCTGTTCGTACTGTTGATAGCCGTACATTGCCATTTGCTGTTGTTGATAATAATACGCAGCAGTGGCGGCATCCATCATCGGCATCATCGGCGCGCCGTAACCATTGCCAAGGACTCCTCGTTTTTTATCGTTGGCAATGTTTACAACCAGAGGTTTCGTGCACCCTTCGACCATGTTACCGTGGACAGCTACAACCGCAGACATCGCTTGCTCTTGATCCATCATTTGCACAAAGCCGTACCCTTTGGAGAGACCTGTCGTGTGGTCCAAGACTAATTTCACACTTTGCACTAAACCGTATGGGCTAAACAGCGTTTTCAAATCCTCCTCTTCGTAATGCGATGGTAAGTTTGCTACGTAGAGTTTTGCCTCTTCGTTTACGTCTTCCTGCGCGCTATCACCTCCAGACGCGTTGTGAATCGGGACTTTCGGCTCGTTTTTAATGCGCGTTTCTACCACTCGTCCTTCGATAGTCATGCCGTTCGTATGCGGAATTGCCGATCGAGCCTCCACCTCGGTAGCGAATGTTACGAACGCAAATCCTTTGCACGATAATTGTTTATCGCGGTCTGGAACAACGTCACACGCCGTAACGCGGCCGAATTTTTCAAAAATCGGACGCAATTGTTCATTCGTCACGTGCGGCGGTAAATTCGCCACGTATAGCTTGTTTTTATCGTCCGGATTGTTGCCGCCACCACTGAACGGCGCCGCGCCAGCTTGTGGTGCACCTGCGCCCACTCCAACGGATGATGCCGGTGCAGCTCTTGCGCCGGCACCTAAACCAGAAATTTTAGCATTCAAGGGGTTGTATTGATCTACTCCTCCAACCGCGTAACTCACGCCAGCTTTTCCTCCGAGAGAGCTCGGGTCGACGCCGATTTCGGACAAGAAATCTGAGTATTTGTCTTCTAAACCGTTTCCAGTGCCGTGAACTCTTTCTATATCTTTCCTGTACATCTCGTCCGTTTTGGATTTAATATGATCCGGCAACTGATACAAAAGTGCGTTCTCTTCTTCTTGCTGCAATCTTAACTCCTGCTCGTCGACTTCTCTGAGCGTACCGTTCATAATCGCGAGTTGTCTCAACTGCTCTCGTTTGTGTTCGTTCATGTTTTCATCGACAGGGACGAGTAACTTTTCAATCATCTCGCAGGCTCGATCAATATCAACCATAGTATCGCCTTCGACTAAAACGTGTAAAGGTTCGTCTACGGATACGTCTTGCTTCCCCGAGCCTTCTTTCGCGGCACCTCTTCCGCGGACCACGATTTTCGTATTGGTTTCCATTTGCATTTTTTTCTGAGTGTTCCCGCGTGGACCAATAATCAACCCGAAAAAGTTATATCCGGGGTGTTCTTCAACTGGGATGTAAATCTTTCTTCGTTTTCTGGAGGGAAGATAATCCGCTGGTGGTGTGAACTGAGGGCACCTGCGAGCGATTTCTTCGATTAAGCGTCCACGCTTTTCTTCGTATTTGTCTCGATTCACTTCAGATTTCGAACTAACTCTGTGACCATGCAAGTCATACACCGGCGGTGCGTCGTCTTTCGGTTTCGTCATGTTCTCTTCCACTTCTTTCGGAAAGTGTTTGCTGTTTTTCGTTTTCAACACGTCCCGTTTATCGAGAAATTCCTTCTCGGAGAACGGTGCGCCAATCAAGCAGTTTCGGTTGCAAGTTTCTAAGTCTTTGAACATGACTTCCAACTCTGGATCTTCTCGAGCATTTTTCGGCATGGAACGTACACCCAACAGAGCGGCGGGAATCTGAACGCGTAAGCCTCCGGATATAACGATCGTTCCTGGCAACGGTGCGTTGCGTTTCACTGCGACGTAATTCGTGTCATTAGGTGTTGCTTCGTTTGCAGTCGCTTCTCCTCTCGTCGCCTTCTCTTCCTCCTCGTTTGCGGTTTCCCATCGACTTTTACGCTTTCCCCGCTTCTTCTCCGAACTTGCTGTTGTTGTTGTTTTAGTGTTGTTGTTGTTGTTGTTGTTGTTGTTGTTGTTGTTGTCGTTCGCGTCTTCTTCGGTCGTCGTTGTCTTCTTCGCAGGAGTCACATCATCATCATCATTCTTGTTGTTTTCATCACCGTTTTCTTTTTCTTCGATCGGCGGCGAATACGCCGACGACGAATCTTTTTTGTCTACTTCTTCGACGGGTTTTCCCCATCGACTTCCAAGGGCGACGAAAAGTGAGGGTGATGACTTCGCCATGATGATGATATTGACGTATCAATCTCCTCAACTTTTTTGATACTAACACTGCAGTCGATGAGACACCGACGCCCAAAATGAGCGACGTTGAAGGAAAAAATGAAGAGAGAGTCAAAACGAGAAGAAGAAGAAGAAATGTTAAAAATCTCTCCTCTTTCCAAAAAATCAATCGAAAATGTGACTTCATTAAAAACTCTCTTCTTTTGAGTCACATCCGTCGCCTTTGTTTGCGCAAAAAGAGATGTTTTGGATGCGACGAAGATGCGCGCGTTTATTCTTCACCACGAGCACCACCACATCCATCACATCCACCAATTTTGATCATCTTCTTCTCAGAAAAAGAAGGAGTAGTCAAAACGCGACGACGACGAATAGTCTATTCTGTCACGCGAGTTATTATTATTCGTCCTCGGCATCATCATCATCAAATATATCATCCATACAAGAAGAAGTGGAAGAAAAACCAACAACAACAACAACAACGAAAAAGAAGAAAGAGTTCCAACGGAGGAAAACAAAAGCAACGACAAAGACGAAAACAAAGTACGAAATAGAGCAGCAGAAGCGTGCGAGGGTGGTAGATTTGAACTTGGATTGGGGTGATAAAGTGTACAGAGGGAACGCGACGGAATACGCTGGAGTGAAAGTGACGAGTAAATTGGTTTGGCCTATACCGATGCACGCGCTCGCTCAACTCAACCCAGAACTCGGAAGCGTGTTGAACCTATCCCCGCCGACGGAAGAAGAAAAAGCTGAAGCGGATAAATTTTTATCGGTTTTGAAAAAGGTGCCAACCGACGACGAAGATTTCGTGCTCAGAGAGTTTGATCAAGTCGGTGAAGAGGGGGAAGTTGAAGTCACAGGGTCGACAAAGACGAGAGCAAAGAAAACGGAAGCGACAAAGAAGAGCGAAAAGGCGACACGGGAGATGGAAGGAAAAGTTCAGACTGAAAAGAGGAACGCGCTCTTTCCTGCGTCTATGCCGTACGCGCACTTATTTGAGGCGCTTTTACTTGAAGCGAGAGAACACTACCCAGGTGGTTCAAGGTCCGAATCGACCAGGAGGCAACTCACAAAGTCGCTGCTACTTTTGGTCCCTCGAGAGCTTCTCGAAAACGTTGCGGAAGAAATGGAAATCTGGATTCGACCTTCACCAAAACAACCGAAAAGAAGCGTCGATGCTTTTCGAATCGGGCAGAAGCGACTCAACTTTTTGTACTGGTTGACGGAACATTGGAGGAAACCAGCGGTGAAAGGGAAGGATCTCGCGACTACAAAAGGAGAATTGGCCGCTTTAATTTGGAGCCAATACCTAGCAGCTTTAAAAGTCGTGCGAGGCACGAACGACGCAAAGCTTCTCGCCGATATTTTAAGCGAAGATAATGAAACCGGCGATGTAGAGGTAAATCGTATTCGCACGGGTGGCTGGGCAATTGGATCGCAACACAGAGCGAAGGAGTATGTAGACAGACTGACAGGTAAAGCGTCGACTCCCTCTTCTTCTTCTCCTTCTTCTTCTTCTTCTTCTCAAGAGGCAGATGTCAAACACGTAAGCGATGCGACTGATCGCATGGACTACCCAGATTTGTTCACGCCGGATGAAATAGTTGAAATATTAGTAAAGGCACGCGGGAAAGATGTTATGGCCATTCGGATTCGCGAAAAGTGCTCCTGGGCGGATTGGTTGATATTGTGTACAGGGAAATCCCCTAGACACATATCTGATTTATCGCACGCGGTGATGTTTGAATATAAAAAACGCGTCGCAAAAAATGCAACTACGTTTACCAGCAAAGTTAAACCGTACATCGAGGGTGCGAAAGCAGATATGAGTGGTGGTGGCGACGAGGAATGGAACGCCGTCGATTGCGGGAGCTGTGTCGTTCACGTTCTCAGCGATCGAGCGCGCAGATATTATGATATCGAAGATCTGTGGGCGAGTGGAGACGAAGTCCTTCATAACGGAGATGAATTATTGACGATAGATACTATAAAGATAGACTAAATACATGTAATTGTTAGAGAACTATAATAATCTATATAGGTGTGGCTACATTATATAATCTCGCGTACTTCAATGCGCACGCGCAAATATTTTTCCGCGAATGCGCGAAACAAAATATTCTTTGCGCCAATCGCGCATTGCGACACACATATCTATTTGAATTTATATTCTTTGACGATACCATCGTAATCGAGCGCCTGTCCGACATCTTTTACTCTCAAATATGCGTCAAGGGCAGCTGTGGGCCTCGGTGGCCATCTTCCTGCGACTGTATCTGTAGTTTTGTACAGTTGGCACGGCGTATCGTTACCCAGCTCATCTTCCGTTACTCCAGCGGCGATATCTAATTGTTGCTTCAGTTGCTGTTCCAAAAGTTTACTCGCGTACGCGACATCACCAAAACTTCGTACGCCTTCAGCCGATTCGCTTTGACCGAAGCCTCGGCCTGAGGTGCATAAAGTTTGCCACTCATATTCTGCTTTATCCAGATCCCCGGCGCCCCAATGGAAAGCGGTTAAAGCTGCGCGCATATCCCAAAACTCCGGGTCCTTTCGAAGTATCGTTTGAGCGGTTTTCACGGCTAACTCGTCCATGCCCGTCTCAAAAGCCGCCAAGGCATAGTTTGCCAAGGCTATTTCTCTCATGGAATCGTCCTTCGACGCTTTGAGGAAATCGTCCATGGCGGACTCCCAATCTCCAACCGCCCCTTTGGCGTTTCCGAGGTTATTCAATACCGAAGCATCGGCAGTTTTGCCTTCCTTGACGTCTATTTCAATCGACCTCTGTAAGTCTTCAATCGCAGCGCTCCATTGACCAGCTTGTAAGCGAAGTGTTCCTCGATTGGACAACGCAGCCGAGTTGTTCGGCGCTAACTCCATAGCTTTAGACCACGCATTTTCTGCGTCCTCATACGAACTTGCATTCATAGCCTGATTGAACAATTGCGAAAGTTTATTCATATCTACAGAGCTGCCATTAATCGCAGCGAAAGTTTCATTTGGTGCAGAGAAAGAGAACGCGAGAAGGAACGCAGATATGGCTCCCGTCGTCATCGCACTTCTTCTGCCTTTTCGCGATGTAGCGGTGGGGAGCTCGCCGGATGATGCTGCGAATGGGTACATCAACTCTTCCGGCACTTCCTCTCGGAACGGTAGCCCTGCGCGAGCACCAACTTGTAAACACTTTTGTGCAGCGACAAAAGTCGCCAAGCGTAACGTTTTCAGAATGTCTGCACCACACGATAAACCTTTCGCCACCGTGCCGATGAATGCATCTCCCGCGCCAGTCGTATCCACCATGTCCTCGCTACTGATGCGTGCAGCCGGCTGAAAAACGACTTTAGCGCGTTTACCTGAACCGTTCAAATTGTAGACTCTGTCACTAATGAGCGCGTGTTCGGGTATATATCGATATGATGATGATAATAATGATGATGATGATGATGATGATGATGATGATGATGAATATGGTGTACCAGATTCCTCACTTTGCTTTCTCGATTGGAACGCTCTTTCCATCTCTTCGATAATCTCGTCCACGCTACGAACAAGCACAGTTGCGCCGGTGTCGGTATCAACACTCGCATCATCAAAAAGCAAAGCGACAGAACCTCTGGAACCAAGCGTCGCAATTAAAAGTTTACACCGGTCTGAAAGTGTCGAATTTGCCATCTCCGTCAACGCGGTTCCGAACGAATTCGTATCGTTGGGGTGTTTTTCTTGCGGATAACTTTTTGAACACACGCAAAAGTCAGCAAGTTTCAACAACGCATCTAAATCGTCGCCGCGAAGTCTCTCAGCTTCGACGAGTATTTTAATCCCAAGAGAGCGTGCTTTTATAGCGATTCGGAGGGCGACGTCCGTTAACCTTCCGTCAAAGTATGCCAAGCCAATCTCGCGCGGCGACGACGCGAACAAAGATTCGATATCCGCATCCGTTACTTCAGAATTCATCAAAGGTTCGTTGCTTGGGGTGTGTATGCACGTGCGCGTCGGGTCATCGTTCGCTTTATCTTTGACACAAATGATATACGTCGATGGCGATGTTCCGCCGTGCACGACTTTACTCGTATCGAACGTGTCACCTTCTCTCTCTAAAATTGAAATTATATCTTTCCCAGTCGCGTCGTCACCGATTTTCGTAAATAAGATTGACGACGAGGAGGCTTCCGAGAGTCGAGACACTGCCGTTAACGCGTTCGCACAGTTACCGCCGACTTCCATAACGAGCGTCTCGCTTCTCGTCTTCTCATCTGGTTGAGGAAACTTTTCGAGTCGCGCGAGAATGTCTAACCCACAACTACCTACTCCTAACACTGCTTTTTCTTTTTCACAACATCCTCCTTCTAACAACGTCTCATTATTATTCAGTGATACCTTTCGACGTCGTCGTCGCGTTTTGGTGATATGGACTCGTCGTGAAGACGGAAGAACTCGCCGCCCGAAAGATGTTGAGAGTGTTGGTGACGACAAAAAGTTCGTTACCATTTTGTTTTTTTTTGTGGGTTCTGTTCGTAAACCACACGTCACATCGTCATACTCGTAGTAATCACCACCATTTTTTTTCTCAACAAATAAACACATCATATACTACTACTATGCTCGCGACGATGACGACGACTACTACTACTACCTCAAAAACGTTGCTGCAACACCGCCACCAACAACCGCATAACTCTTCTGCGTTGTTATTGTCTTCTTCTTCGAGAAGGCAACAAGGCAAAAAGCATCGTCTTTTTTCAACAAAAAGCAAACGTCATCAAAATAATAATCAATTCGTCACGACGTCGGCGTCTGCGTTCGAACGAAGATACGTCTCATCCACGGCTTCTTCCTCTTCACCATCCACATCTACAAAGTCTATGATGTGTGATTTGTTAACCGACGATGAGTCCATTAAATGGGCATCTGCCAAAGCGCTCGTCATGGAGCTCGGATTCGATGACGACGAGGCGGACAAAGTCATGCAAAAAGGTTTCGGCTGGGGCAAACAAGATTACTGGAGAAACGAGAAAGTGAGAGAAATACCAGACATGGACGAAATCGAAAAGCGAATTCAGTTCATCGAATCGCTCGGCGTAGCTAGGGATAAAATAGACGTCATTGTCGGTAAACTTCCGGAAATATTAGCGATGGACATAGACGGCGTGATGAAACCGGCGGTGGAGCACATCGAGAAAAATTTCTTCATGAAGCGAGGAACGCCGGCGTTCGCAAAGTACGTCATTCGCGTCCCACAGGCGTTAGGTAACACGATCGATTGTGAAGGAACGTGCGTTGGCGATTGCAACAGGTGTTGGGTGAGAGTGTAAATTCGAAGAAGAAGAAGAAGAAGAAGAAAATACGAGTACTCGTATCTCATCAAAATGCATCAAAAAGGGAAAAGCGGAGCGAATGAGAGAGGAAGAAAGAGCGCAGAAATAGCAGAAGAATATACACACACGCGCATTAATTACCATTATCATCTTTAGTAACGAGTAGCAGCATTCTTTTAATTCACGACGCAGTAATTTGTACACATTGACACACGCCGTGGAAGATTCTTCTGTTTTTAGTTTGACACGACTTTGTGTACGAACTGCTGTGCTGCACAAAAAAGATTCGAAAATCTAATTGAGCACACACGTGACAGCAAAACTCCACTTTTTTTCTCGTTGCGCGCAAAAACACGAGAACACTACGAGGGAGAAGGAACACTTTGACGACTGTCTATCTTTATCTCCGCGTCGTCGAGAGTGCGTGTGTGTGTGTGTGTGTGTGTGTGTGTAATAGAGAGGAGACGAGAAAGGAGTAAAAGAAAAATCTTTCTTCTCTCGGGAGACCCGACGAGGGAGAGACAAGAACGAGAAGAACACACCCGTCGTATTAAAGAGAGTCGATGATGTCCTCGTCTATAATACTCAACAACAGTAACAACAACAACAACAACAATAATACTAATAATAATAACAACAACAACAACAGCAACAACAACAACAACGACGCAGGAGGTAAGACGTCGAAGTCTCCTCTCATTGTCCCGATGAATAAGAAAGAAAAAACGCCCTCGTCTTCGTCTCCATCAGGGACAAACAAGAAGGACGACAACGAAACAATAGCATTAGAAGAAGAAGAAGAAGAAGAAGAAGGAGAAGAAGAACTGCCCAAGTCAAAGCTGCACGAGGAGATGATGGAGATTTACAATTGCTACAACGCCAATTGTTTAGCCTTAGAAGCAGATCCTGAAAAGAAGGATAACTGGCAAAGTAGCAAGAAATATCCTGGCGAAGTGCTGTGCGTGAAGTGTTCCAACGATGAGAAACGAGAGATTGCCGAAAAGAAAAAGTTGGCAAAAGAGAAGAAGAAAGCCGAGGCAAAGGCGCGGACGACTCGGGCAACATCGAAGCGACCGCACTCACCGCTTCTTTCAGATAAACACGAGAATGAAAAAAAGGAGAGATACGACGACGAGAACATGGAAGGCGAGGAGGAAGAAGAAGAGGAGGAGGAGGAGACGGAGGAGACGGAAGACCACGTGCCTCTGAGCAAGTTAGCGGTATTAAAAGGGAAAGAGAGCACACCCCTGCCCCTGCCACGACAGCCGACTGCAAAATCAAACAAGAAAAAAAGCAAGCCGCAGTGGCTGAAAGATTGGTACAGCGAAGAATGGTGGGGACGCGGTGATAAGAAGAAGTTCAAAGTATATACGTACGAAGAGTTGTTCAATCCTGAGAGAAAGCCAGAGCTTTCTATGGAATATCTCGAAGTCGTGGAGGCTCATATCGATGCGTTTTCGAAAAATCCTAGATTTATACGCCTCGGTTCGCTTCCAAAGCAAAATAATTTCGCCAACGACAGACCTCCGCCACCGACGCGTGCGGAAGAAAAGAAGAAGATACCGGTTGCAATTCATAGAGTTCGCTCGTCTCATGGTGGAACGCACAAAAAACCGCAGTATATTCGCAGAGTCACTCTCGCGGAACTAATGGATGCAGAACTGATTACCGCAGGATTGAACGTACTCTCGATGGAGTATCGCGGTAAAGAGTACAAAGCTAACATCACGAAGAATCGACAAATTGCTTTCCAAGGTAAGAGTTATAACGAACCGGCATCTTTTAGCTTGGCCGTGAAGCGTTTGGCAAGTCCAGAAATGAAATTTTCAAACCCGTGGACTCATCCCGGTGGCGTGAAATACAAAGATAAGTACGGAAGACTCCAGTTCCTTGGCACGCTCCGCGAAAAGTTCTTCTCGATGACTGGGAGGAACGATTTGTTGGGTTTGCCCAAGGCGGACTCGAATCGAATGAACGATGTTCAAACGAGAAAATCCAGAACAATCACAGTCACTACGAGCGCAAAGTTATCGAATCTTGCGCAAAAATCCTCTACTGATAAGGGGACGAGAAATATTATGTTGGTTGGTGAATCTCCGGTGAGGAAGAAAGCGAGGAAACAGGTACCCAAGTTATATGCTCCCGTGACGGATACTTCGATGGACAATATGTGGTTGGATTCTCCTTCTGACCACGGTATCGAGCGAGATCACGAGCAAGAATACGACGACGACGACGACGACGACGACGACGAAGTATTGATGAAGAAGAAAGAGGGCATGGATAATGATGTCATGACGACGGACGAGGCGGTGGAAATCGCCGTAAACCATCGCGACGGATCGCTCATCTATACGGCGGAGAAAAAGAGGAAAAACGTCGTTCGTCCGAAAGCTAACTTCTACAGGCGGTTTCCAGATTTAACCTGATCTAATCTAGGGAAGAAGTTAATTTTATAGCACAACTTATACTAGCGCTCGCGTGTAAAACATCATAAAGAAGAAATTTGTCTGCGACTTCTCCTTTTGTCTCTCTTTGAATTTGGGATTTGTTTGTTTGTTGTTTGTTGTTGGGGTTCACTCAAGCAAGAAAGAGTTGAAACGAATAAGATCTCTTTCTCTCTCCTCACTCACACGTGTAAAAGTTAAAGAGAACATCCTTATACACACGTAATACTACTAATAAGTATGTTACGAACGGTCGCTTCTCGCATCGCTCGTCGCACCGCCGCGTCCGCGTCTTCCTCCTCTGCTTCACCGCGTTGTTTCGCCGCTGCCGCCGCGCAAGGAGACAAGGGCGATTTGGTGAAGGATTTCTTCGCCGATTCGCAAAGAAAATTTCGCGCGTACGCAGAAAAGTCAAAGACGAATCCATTACCTTTAGACGGCGACGACGCTAAATTGAAAGCGTACGTCGAGAAGAACAAACAGATCATGGCAGAGGTGAGCGTTTTTCTTTATATCCCACCATCATCATCATCATAGGAGGAAGAAGAAGAAGAAGAAGAAGAATTTTTCTTTCTTTCCTCATCATCATCTTCGCTCTTTTCCTCCTCCTCACCCAAAAGTTTTGAATGAATGAACGCACGCTGACTCTCTCTCTCTCTCTTTCTCTTCTTTCCCCTACGTAAATTATAAAACAGATTGGTATTCCGTCTGTGACTGAGCGCATCGACGATACGATCGATGCGGCTTGGGAGGAAGCGACTTCGGTGAGACAATATTTGGAATACACGAACGAAGTTCGACAAGCGATGGGTTTGGAAGATCCCACCGGGGTGTACAAGACGCTCTTCCAAACGTTGGACGACGTGGAGAAGAAAATAGGCAAGGCGCTCACCTCGAGCGATCCACAATATGGTCAATTCGAAGACGCCATTGATAAGGGTATGAGCGAACTTCTCGGGAAGAGCTTGGATGAATTGGCTGATGCGGCTGATATCGCGGACGCGAAGGAAGAAGCGTCTCGATTGAAAGCCGAAATGGATGCCACGAAAGCGAGAGCGGGTTAAATAAAAATCACTTTTCATATACGTGTACTAATTTTTCTCACATCTACTCTTACATCTAATTACCCATCGTTCGCTACATAATACTAAACGTTACATCATCGTCATGTTTTGTTTCAGCGCCTCCATCCAAACGACGGTGTTTGGAACAAACTCGTCGCTGATTTTATATTGCTCTAGAACTAAAGACAAGCGTTTTGTCGTCGATTCTGAAGTGTGGTATGCCTTGACTTGATGCAAGGAATCTCCTCGAAACATGACGAGTTTATTCTTCTCAGGTTTGATTGATAAGTGGGGCTTTAATAAATCAGACTGTTTCAAGTCACCTGACCCGTATCTCCATCCTTCTAACTCGCCGCCTTTCATATCCGCGGCGACGTCCACATAAAGCACATTCACCTGGTGCGCCAAGAATTGATGATCGGCTTTTAGTCCTTGTAAACCAACCGTCTGATCTAAGTGTAATCCAACGCTCGTTTGGTTGTTCTTCCAATCGTCATAGTCCGATAACTCGCACAATAAAGCGTTGAAGACGTACGCGTTAGTTTCCGGAAGCCGCATTTTCTCAAACAAGTCCCCATAGCAGTCTCCGTAATCTGGATGATTCAAAAACGAATCTACGCCTTCCTTGTTGAATTTGACGACAAACCCGCGAGTTTTGGAAAACGAGCCACTGCTTAAAGCGGACGGTATTTTCAATCGAGGATGATTCAAAGTACATTTTCGAATTTTTTCGTATTCGAGAAAATTGAGAAAGTTCTCTTTCACCTCCATCAAAGGTTGGTCTTCCGTGCACGTGATGAACGTCTTCGGACGAAACTTATAGCGAATGAACAATCGCACGAGAGTGACGAGAACGATGATTAACGCCAAGTGTTGTTCTTTCAGAAAGCCAAAATATATTTTATTCCCTTGTTGTTGTTGTGTTGTTTTATTCTTCTTTTCGTCTTCTTGTGCATCATCTCCTTTTCCTTTTGCAGGTGCAGGTGCAGGTGCAGCGTCCACCCCCATCGCGGAGACCTTCTTGGGATGAATGTCCTGCGCGTTCTTTCGTTCTCTGTTGTTGCCGTTTTCGGTCGCCGTCGTCGTCGTCGTCATCGTGGTTTTTTGTCGGCTAGAAATATTCCTTTTTTTCTTCAAAGAAAAGTGTTTTGAGGCTTTTTTGTTAAACTCATTTTCACCACTTTATCGAAAGCCGCACTAATAATAATACTAATAAAAAGTTATATTAAAAAAAGGAGTCACACGCGATCGATGAACAGCGCGGTTGTCGGCGAGATCAGCGGTGGTGCGAGACATCGTCCTTCTTCTTCTTTCAATTCTTCTTCTTCTCATCCATTGGCGCCCGTGTGCGTCTTTTCCACGTGTTCCTTGTGCGCGTTTCTTGGGTTGGTGGTTTTGGATTTGGTGAAAAGTTCAACGACTTTTCACGTTTTCGTCGCGTGCGTGTGTTTATCAACCTGTGCAATGACGACTGTGATTGATCCTGGTATCGTGTTGCCGAAGAGGAATACTTCCGCGCGAGCGAGTGGAATAGAAGAAGGAAAAGGAGAAGTTGATGCAGAGAAAGAAGAAGACGAAGACGAAGGAGAAGGAGACGCAAGAGAAGAACGCAGTAGCAGGAATACGAGATATTGCGAAACGTGCAAGATATTCAAACCGAAGAGAAGTTCGCACTGTCGACAGTGTAACGTTTGCGTTCGCGGATTTGACCACCACTGCGGCGCTCTAAACAATTGCATCGGCGAGAGAAACGTGTTGTTTTTCGTCGCATTCATAGTAACGGAGGCGTATTTAGCCGTGACGTTCTTTTGGAAGGCGTACGAACGCTTACATCTTCTCGGATTCCCGTTTGATTATCATCCTTCCCTGAATAGTAATACTGGGGTCCTCGCGACGCTTTTCATGATGTTTATATGCGTTCATGGCTCGTGCATGTCCTTGTTTTCGTGCTTCCACGTCGTTTTGTACGTGCAGGATCTCACGACGAAAGAGTTGAGCGATTACGTCAAATCGAGAGGAGGGTATCGAGAGATCGTCGCTTCATCGTCCACATCTTCTTCTTCCGATTCTTCCCACAAAACTATGTGGAGACTAGATTCTTCAGGCGTTCTCAAAAGAATACGGAAAGCGGTTTTAAACGTGTCGGACCTCCGTTTAAAGTCGCATACTATGATGGAAGTAAATAGAATTCGCGCGTTCAATACTTTAGCCGCGCTCGAAGGTACTTTGTAAAAAAAATATGAAATTAGACTGTAGAAGAATGTAACGTAGCGTGTAGTAACAAGCAGCTTTGTAAAGAAACTAAAAAGTAGAATGTATGCCACCGAATTCTTTGAAATATATATTAATAACAAAGTATTGAGACTAATTAAAGGATGATGATTGGATGATATTTTGTTTGGTCAACGAAGAACAATTTTTATCGTCGCTCGAGCGCTGGCATCGCTCGATTCACCGCGGCTTGCGCCTCCGTCGTGACTCGTTGAGCAAAAGCTATCGGGCGTCGTAATTGCCTTCTCAAACCTCTAAACGCGTTTTGCTGCAACGCACTCATCATTGACACCGTCAACGACGCCGTCTTACCACCTTTTCTACCTGCTTTTTGATTTTTCTTTTGTTGCTTCGGTTTTTTCATTTTACCTCTTCTCGAGCCGTCCTCGTTGTACACGTCCGCGTATTCATCCTCCATGTCTTCCTCGGTTCGCATTTCGGATAAAGCCATAGCTTCCTTCTTTTTTCGAATCTCCGGAGCTACAGTTCTTCGCTCTTCGGAGCACTTGACGTTGTAATACGACCAAATTCGTTCCCAGAGACGGTTCATCGTGCTCACCGCGCCGGCAATTTCCGGTCCCATTTCTTCCACTGTCGGCGGCGTGTACAACTCAGCAGCTGGACCAGGCATCGTCCACTCCGTGCCTTTTTTATACACGATCGGATCGTGATGCATCAAATACTCTGGATAATGTTCAACTATTCTCAAGTATACTTCTGAATTTGGTTTCCTTTCAAACATTTTCGCTCTCGCCGCGCTGTCGATGGCGGTTTCCATCGACGCGATCGATTTGTCGAGAGGACACTTGCGCGTGTATTGACCTAAATACTGATCGTATTTCCACTCGCCGTATTCAACTGCACCGTTCATATACGCCGCTATACCGCACCCAGACTTTTGATTTCCTTCAAATTCGCCCAAAAATATGAAGCTGTCGCCGTGATATATACCCGGTCCAGACATTGCGCCTTGGTTGAAACCGCCTTCGTATCTATCCCCGTCCTCGAAGCTCATCACGCCTAAGTGTTCGCACTGACCGTAAATATCAACTAAGCCTTCGTAACTGTCGTAGTAATGATTATCGAATGAGACGAAAAAGGAGAAAACAACGGGTCAGTATTTTTGAGGATTTCTAATTTTATTTCGTTTTTGTTTGTTTGTTGTTTCCTTTGTTCGTGGGAAAAAAGAGGTCTTCTCTCTCTCTCTTTTTATCTCTTTTCTTTGATGGCTTTGCACTTCCTTCATCGTACCATCACCACCCGACAGCTTTTAAATGCTACGATTTGATGACAGTTTTGCATTTATTTGGTTCCATCGTCGATTCATTACGCCGAAGAGAGTGAGAAAAAGAGAGAAGAGAGAAGGAGAAGACGTTCCGCCGTCACCCTCAAAACTTCCTCAAAACAAACAAACAACAGAAGAAGGGATAAGCGATTTGAGGAAGAAAAAACACAATTCTTGAAGAGATGAGAAACAAAAACGCACTATGAACCATCGCCAAAAATCACGCAATCCCAGGTGTAATCCTTTTGTCGATCCCCATATTCGTGCATGCCTGCTAACCCGTCCAGTTTCCCCGCGGCTAACTTGACGGTCTCATCGATCCCGCCCGTATTCGCCGGTTTTTTGTTTTTATCGATGAAATTCATTTTTTTGTGTGAACCTGTTTTTGAGGTTTTTTTTTCTCTCTCTTCTCTCTCTTCTCTCCTTCTTTCTCTTTGTGTTTTTTTAATTCCAAATGGAATTTTGGTCGACGGCCAACTCCGTTCCGTTATAAATAAATTAAATACGAGTACAACACCATTCTGTTTCTTCTTCTTCTTCTTCTTCCGTGAGAGAAGAAGAGAAACGAAACGAAAGCACTTAAACGTCATCACAGAGATGATGCTCTCTGGTGGTGGTGGTTATGGCGGGAGAAAGGCGCACAACACTTCTGTCGGAGGAGGAGTAAATGGAGTTTTGTCATCACATTACGCGATCTTTGTTTTCGTCGTAATCATCGTCTTCGTTTTAACTGGGAACTACGAGAGCATAATGAAGACGAAGATGAATGGGAACGGCCCACGGAACGCGTTGGTTGAAAATTCTTTCACGGGCGGAGACGAGTCCGTGACCGTGCATTCGTCGTCGTCGTTGGCGAAGGGAGAAGAGATATCTATCGACGACGACGGTGATGACGGTGGTGACGACGAGGAAGGCAGCGCAGTAGAACGAGAAGTAGAACGAGAAGATAGTAATAGATTCAGTAGCAGCAGTATTAGTGGCGATAATAGTAATAACGACGGTAATGGTAACGATAACGACGTCGACAGCTCCAACAGCAACACACAGTTATCTGCCATCGCCGTGGGGAACGGCGCGAGCTTGAGAAACTCTCGGTTCGGACGACAAGTAGACGCGAACGACGTCGTGTTGCGTTTCAATCTTTTCAAAACCGTCGGGTTCGAATCAGACGTCGGCTCGAAAACGACGCACTGGGTGTTATCGACGATCAAAGATCCGAACCAATTCGACGAAGAGGAGATTCCAAACTTGAAGAAATCACTGCAGCACGTGTACATTCCGTTTGTTTTTCGAGACTGCAAGCCGCAACAAGTGCGCTGCCCGAGACGAAAAGATAAAATTCCCAAACAGAAGCAACGCATGCACGAGTTGGAAACGATAGCGACGAACTGGTTAAAGAAGAACGATATGCGTGATGTAAAAGTACACGCGGTAGAGGCACCACAAGTGGATACTCTGTACGAAGAGTATAACTTGAACGAAAAGTTTCCATCCATGGGACTCATGTTTCTCAACTACGCGTGGCGAAAGTTCAAACAGCCGGTGCAGTTTTGCGGTTTTGATTTTTACAGCGGCTCGCACGATCATTATTGGGAGAGGAAACTGAAAAACGAAACGTGTCACAACATGAACGACGAATCGAGAGTTTTGAGCGAGTTTGTAAAGGAGAATAAATTGAAAGCGCTCGATAAAAAAGCGCACGAAGTTTTGATAAACTACAAATCACCAGACGAAGCCGAGTACGATCCGAGGTGTAAGATTGTCTGCAACACAGACGAATCGAATTTGTTTTGCGTAACGTTGCGCGGTAGAGAAGTTGATGCGTATAACAACGCTCCGGAGCAATGGGAAAGACGTCACGGTATTCACAGCGCATATGTGAAAAAGACAAATAAGAAGAAGCGGGGAAAAGGTTGATTCTTCTGTACAAAGTGTGATACTAAAACAGTGTGTATGTTTGTTGCATAATCTTACATGCGCCTAGACATTCTGCGCGTTCTATCTACGTTCAAACCGAGCTCACGAGGTGCTTTTTTCTGTTTCTCGCGTTCAGCCATGAGTTTTGCTAATATTTCCCAATTCGCCTCGGAGGCGACTTCGGTGACTTGACTCGCGATTTCGGACATCACGGATGTCGCCGGTTTTCCTGTCGCCTTCTTTGGCGACTTTTTCACCGTCTCATGTTCCTCTTCTTCGTCGTTCTCATCGTCATCGTCTAATACTAACTTTTTCCTCGCGTCTCTTTTCCTTCTCGCTTCGCCTTCGTCCTCTTCCTTTTGTTGCCACGTTTCGCCGCCTCTGGCGCCCCATTCCATCTTTGCAACGTTGGCATTGTTCTCGCCAGCCGCAGCTCCCGTGGCATCGATGACTTGAGCTAAAGATTTCGGCGACATTGCAATGCCTTTGGCAAATGGCGACCCACCAAATCCAAAGATCCCAGGCGACGGCGGCGGCGTATCGCTGTTCTCGATTCGAGCGCGTTTGTTCGGCGACTTGAACGGCGAGCGAACAATGTTTACTACCGTTTCAATCATACCTACCGCTGCATTCAAAGTTCGTTTCATTATCCCGACGTCATTTCCTCTGGCATCATCTAGATGTGCGTCGTCGTCGTCTTCGCTATCATTCGGCGAAGGTCGCTGCGTGGGAATAATTTCCTCGTCTGCCTCCGTTTCTTCTTCAGACGAGGACGACTCTTCCTCGAACTCCACTCGAACGCGTTTTTTCTGTCCTTGCAGCCATTTCGTGCCCGTTCTTGGTTTCAATTCCATGCGAACGTCTCCGTTATGATTCATCGCCGCCTCTTTACGTTCGCGCTCTTCTTCTTCTTTTTCCCTCTGTTCTGGACTGACGTAGTCGCCGTCCAACTCTTCTTCTTCTTCTTGCTCCTGCGAAAAGTCGTCCCCGAACTTTTTCGTCGTCGTCGCGTTCTTCTCCTTCTTCTTAGATGGGGATGACATCGCGTGTGGTTGCGAGGCGTCCAATAAAACCGAACTCGGTTGTTGCGTCAAACTCTTGGGAAGTTTTTGTACGTACTCGAATTCAGGCGTTTCCGAAAGCGGAGGTGCGTCCTGTTTGTTTTTAATCACACGAGAGATGGATGAGTTCGCGTTCAAATATATGAGCAAAAGTCAGTACATATAAACTTGCGTATGAATATATCATCGCGAAGGAACGACGCGAATGCGAACTTAAACAGAGAAGAAGTCAAGAAGAAGAAGTCAAGAAGAAGAAGAACTGTGATTTTGAATTCTTTTTAAGAAGATTCTGAATCACGATTCTCATCTAAATAATAATACCTTTAAATCTTTCGCCCATCCTTGCAAGGTATCCAATCTCTTCTTCGTCTCGTTCGTCATTTCTAGACTCATGAGGATGTCCTGGACGGGTTCGGGTGCAATCGTGCGACCGGAGACGATCATTTTTCTTTTCTTTTTTTACGAGAGAGTTCGTTGTTTGAGCAAAAAAAAGTGAACGAAAAAGAAGAATTCAGACCAGAAGAAGAAGAGACGAAAATTGAACTTTTTTCCTGTTTTGGCATTTGGGGCGCGTGTTTGTAAAAAAAATCATCTCTCATCTCTCTATAAAAAATGTCGCGACCAATATCGAGCGCGATGGCCTCCTCCTCCGCTTCCTCCTCCTCCGTATCAGCATCGATGTCTCGACAACAACAACAACAACTTCGACGACGCGACGAAAAAGAAACGTTACTGAGGAAACCACCACCAATTTTAATGACCGAAGCTGAAAGGAAAGAGCGAAACGAGAAGCGATTTCTCCTCCTTCTCTCCGCGCTCGTTCTCGCGTGTTTTTGCATATACGTGACGCCTGAGAACTACCGAGATTCCGTGAGAACGTTTGGAATGGAGAAAATAGACTCGAGTATGTCTCACATTCACTCCATGAGGGCGAAAACGTCCTCGTTCTTTCAAAACGTGTTCTCTCTGAATTTCATTCACGCCGCTGCCTTTAGTGGTGGGAGAAGCGCGATGACGAAGAAAACAGACAAAACGGATCACATAGAGATTTTTGTCATCGTGCAACCGGAAAACACGAGAGATAAAGAAGGCTTTGAACGTATTCGAAATAAATTTCCAGCCGCACAAACGACGTTAGGGATTACCGCGGCGGAGTGGCCGAAGAATATCAAAGAGGCAGAGTGGGCCGTGGCGCCGATTCGAGAATTGAATAAAGAGTTTTTCGATACGAAGAAGTATCACTACAGTTCAAAGTTTATGAAAGAATTAGAAAGGACGCCAGATAGTTTAGCAAACATGCCATGGATTGGATTAATCGATGAGCGGAACCCGAAAACTGGGAAATTAACGAAAGATAGAATGGGCATCGCGCACCACGTGGGGTGTTTGTTCGCTCATTTACACGCGTGGAGAGACGTCCACGAACAGTTAGGCCACACGAGAGCGTGGGTTATGGAATCCGATGGAAACGAAATTCCAGACAGAACGCTCGAGATGCGACAGTTGTTACGCAACGTTCCGGATGATTTCGATTTCATCTCGTTGGGACCGCATTACGACGAAGTGTGCGTGCGAACCGAACACACGGTGGGATTCTTCCCATCGAACAACTGCGAGAAATCAAGGTTTGAGTTCGAGGTTGAGAAAGACCCGAACGATAAGTACTCCAGAGCTGGAACGAAAACGTTCTATTACTGGCCGAAAATGGGCACCTCTGCGGGATTTCAAAGCTATTTAATTGGGCCAAACTTTTACGAGAAAGTGACGAGGTACATGGCGAGACACGGGGCGGATATGATTGACGCGTACATGTTTGGCCACATATGTCAAAACAATTACGTTTCGGAAGAAGCGCGAGATGGGGGATTAGAACCACCGAAAGGTTTCGATGACTTATCGACGAAGCGATTGACATCTCGGGACGAGAGCGGCTTGAAAATCCTCAATTGTTACGTCATCGGACCGGTTGAAGAGAAAATAGTAGAATCTGACGAAGGAGGAATAGAAAAAGATAAGGATTCCGCCACAGAATCCACCTCTGCCGGTACTTCTACCGAAGAAAACATGGAAGGATCCCCCTTAGGTGAAGATGAATCATCGTCACTGAAGCAAGTGCAAGGCGATAGCAACGAATCGTTCGACGACTTACTTTCTCGTTTTTCGGCCAAACACCCGGTTGCGGAAAAGAAGAGTAAAAAGCATGGTTCTCGGAAAAAAAGCGCCAGTACCAATGCCCAATGATAGAAGAAGAAAAATGTAGCATTATTGATCGATAGGTTAAAATAGTACCGCCTGGTCGGTAGCGGATGTAAAGTTTGTTTGTATATATGTATATTTAGTAGTACGTTAATTTATTTTAGAGAAGCTCGCTCGTTAAAAACAACTCTCGGAGCTTTATTATCTTAAGCGTCGTCGTCGCCTTCGGGCGTGTCCGCGTAGATGTTTTCTGACATTTGCCAGATTTGCAAGATGTTGTCCTCTGCGACGGAGGCGATGACCCAATCGTCGTTTTGGTTCCAAGCAAAATCGGAAATCTTTTGCGTGTGCCCGCCGTGGATGAACAACAATTCCGGCGGTCCGTCCTCCGCATCCTCCGGCGTTTGTTCCTCGCCAATCATGTTCAAATCCCAGACAGCCACGCGTCGGTCCGCGCCGCACGACGCCAAAACTGTTTCGGATTTTGGCGACCATCCAATTTGAAACACCTCCTCCGTGTGATTCTCAAACGTGTGTAACCGCGAGGTCAATTTACGAATATCAAACAAAGCCACAGTTTTATCCGCCGAACCAGTCGCTAACAGGTGTTCGTTGAACGGGTTGAACGCCAAACAGTTCACCTCCGCATCGTGCGCGTCGACGGTATTCGTCGCCGCATCCGCCGGTGCCGCTCTCGTATCCCACAAAATCATCTTTTTATCATCGCCGACGGAACCGAAAATGTGTTCGTGCTTTCCGTGCCACGCGACGTCTTCAATCACTCCGCCGTGCCCTTTGAACACTCTGTTCGCCTCTAACGATCGCGATTGTCTATTCGTGCTCGTGGCGTTGTTTGAGGTGTTCGACGGACCATCCACTCCGGCAGATTCCAAATCCCACATGCAAATTTGCGCGTCGTCGGACCCGGACAACAAAGTGTACTTTTTAAACGGCGACCAAGACAAACCGTACCCTTCGCTCTTGTGCCCGGTTAAACGTAAGTCAGGCGAGCACGCGCTATCCGCCGGAGGTTTCGACGGGTGTTTCGAGTAATCAAAGACGTACACTTCCGCGGAGACTGTTTTCGTGGCAATCATAAACGGATTGTGTGGGCAATATCTCGCTCTATTCACTTCGCCGTCGTGGTTCATGAGTTGAACCACGTGCACTTTCCCTGCGTTTTGTCCGTACGAGCCTTGTTCGTTGTTCTGTTTCGACGCGTTTTCGTATTCCGTCGCATCTACCGTCGCATCTTCCAATGGCAACTGCACCTCCGCGATCATCAAGTGGTTTTGCTCGTTCTCCGACGTGTGCGTTCCTAAAATCAATTTCTGCGTGGAACACTCCGAGTCTGGATGTTCTACTCTTTCGGGAAGCCATTGGACGGTTAAACTCGGCCACTCTAACGCGTGCGTCACGACTAAGTCGTACAAAAACGGCGTGTTCTTCTTCCAGATTTTATATTCCTCCGCGATTAAGCGCTCCTCGACTTCATCCGGGAAGAAGTCCTCGTCTTTCTGTCCCATATTCTTCTTGTTATTATTGTTCTACTATTTTATTTTGAAAAGCTTTCTCCGATGAATTTTTTGTGTTTGTGTTTGTGTTGTTGTTGTGTGTGATGTACACTTGTATTATGTTTTTATTCTCTCTGTGTCTCTCTCTTCTGAAAGCGCGGACGATTCAGACGACGTAAACGACTTCAGATCAGGCAAACAAAACGTTCAAAGCGCGCGTGTGCTGCTGCTGTCGTTGTTGTGGGGTTGTGAAGAGAAGATTGTTCGAAAAAAGTTAGATCGCTTTCCCAAAAAGAGAAGAAGAGGGATGAGTCTCTTTTTTTCGCCTTTGATCGATCGAGCTCATGTGAAATTCAAAAATCTCTCTCTCTGTGTCACGTCTGTTCTTCTCTCTTTCTCTTCGCCTCTCAAATTTGCCTCAAAAGAAGCACTTCCTCCTCTGTACACTCTCTCTCTCTCTCTCTTTCTAAATAATATAAAAGCATCATCGAATACGAATGGGAGAAGGTGGAGGAGAAGAAGAAGAAGACGCGGATCTCGCCTTAGCCAGAGCTTTACAGGCGCAATATAACGAAGAAGAAGAAGAAGAAGAATTCGGGTACGGGACCTCGGACTCGGAGGGTGACTTCCGACCAGGAGGTGCAAAGAGAAAGAGAAAGAAAAAGAAGAAGAAAGCGGTGGCGCCTGCTCCTCCTCCACCGCCGAAAGAACCGAAACCGAAGAAAGAACCGAAACCTGTGATCGTAAAAGAGCGGAAACCTCCCGCTCCGCCGAAAGATCCAAACAGAAAGAAGCCGCAAAAGTCCGTCTACGATGGTGTCGATTTGAAACTCTTGATTTCGTTGAAACTTTTGAAATTCGGCGAGAAGCGAATAGCACACGCGCATCCGTTGAACGGGGAAGAAGAGAACAAACTCGTCGCGGATTTATTGGAAGACGGGACGATTCAACTGAATGCAAATTACGATGGTAATAACGCAGAGGCGAAGAATTTCAAGTCCGCGGCGTCGTTCTCGATGTTTGTGAAGAAACTCACCAATCCGGCGATAAAATTCACAGACGGCTGGGCAAACGTGAAATACGACGTGCACAATAAAGATGAAGTTGAAAAAGAAGAAAGCGCGAAAGAACCGCGATGGGTGAGTTTAAAAGAAATTCGAGCGAGGATCGATCCAGAAAACGTCGAGAACATCTTGCCTCCAAAACCGCCGCCGGAACCAAAACCGCCGAAGAAAGTGAAAGAACCGAAACCACCGAAAGAACCAAAGCCGGTAAAACCGCCAAAATCGCCAAAGAAGAAAAAGCGTTCGGCACAAGAGCAGGAATTGGCTCGCGCGCAAAAATACGCCAACCTCGACGGGCCGAGTCT
>JACLAB010004314.1_pt1 | contig 65007 bp, 36 predicted proteins | sample 8027921 | NCBI WGS metagenome assembly JACLAB01 (sample SAMN15725117, study PRJNA655200) | protist metagenome | isolation source: fluorescence activated cell sorting (FACS) single amplified genomes of... | place: USA: West Boothbay Harbor, Gulf of Maine | collected 2000-07-19 | reverse complement strand
CAACGAGCACGCGACGCCTTTTCGAGACAGAAAAGAGAGAAGAGTTATCAACGCAACAATAATATAAGATATAAGTAAAAATGGAGAAAGTATTCCCCGAGGCGTTACAAAGTTTAAAATCCGCCGACCCTCTCATTTACCAACTCATCCAAAAAGAAAAGCTGAGGCAAATCAGAGGGATAGAACTCATCGCCTCGGAGAATTTCACCTCCAGCCCGGTGATGGAAGCGTTAGGGTCGTGCTGCACGAACAAATATTCGGAAGGACAACCGAACGCGAGGTATTACGGCGGGAACGAAAACATCGATTTGATCGAGATCGAGTGTCAAGATCGAGCGTTGAAAGCCTACGGGTTGAGCGAGAAAGAGTGGGGGGTGAACGTGCAGCCGTATTCCGGGTCCCCGGCGAATATGGCCGTGTACGTGGCTTTGTTACAACCGCACGATAGAATTATGGGTTTGGATTTACCGTCTGGAGGACACTTGACGCACGGGTATTACACCGCGCACGGGAAGAAGATCTCCGCGACGTCGATTTTCTTCGAGAGTTTACCGTACAAGGTGAACTACGAGACCGGGTACATCGATTACGATAAGCTGGAGGAAAAAGCGATGGATTTTCGACCAAAGATGTTGATTTGTGGTGGAAGCGCGTACCCGAGAGATTGGGATTACAAGAGGTTTCGGGAGATTGCCGATAAATGCGGGGCGATGTTGATGATGGATATGGCGCACATTAGCGGGTTGGTCGCGGCCGAGGAGCAAGCGTCGCCGTTTGAGTATTGCGACGTGGTGACGACGACGACACACAAATCCTTGAGAGGACCGAGAGCGGGCATGATCTTCTTTCGAAGAGACGAGAGAGCGTTCGAAGGGAAAATTAACAACGCCGTCTTCCCGAGTTTACAAGGCGGGCCGCACAACCACCAAATCGCCGCGTTGTGCGTCGCGTTGAAGCACGCGCAAACCGACGAGTTTAAAAAGTATCAAGTGCAAACGAAGAAAAACGCGGACGCGTTGGCAAAGAAATTGATCGAGTTAGGGTATTCCATGGTCACCGGTGGTACCGAGAACCATTTGGTGTTGTGGGATTTGCGACCGAACGGTTTAACCGGATCCAAGATGGAATACATTTGCGATTCCGTGCACATCACGTTGAACAAGAACGCGGTGTTTGGCGACGCGAGCGCTTTGACCCCGGGCGGATGCCGCATTGGCGCGCCCGCTATGACCAGTCGCGGTTTGGTGGAGAAGGATTTCGAACAAATCGCCGTATTCTTGGACGAAGCCGCGAAAATCGGTTTGAACGCGCAAGAAACGCACGGTAAGAAATTGGTAGACTGGAAGAAAGGCATCGACGGAAGCAAAGAAGTCGCGGCGTTGAAGGGAAAAGTCGAGGCCTTTGCCGAGGCGTTCGATATGCCCGGCTTTACCCGGGACAGCGTCGACATGTAAGTAAGTAAGTGAGTGAAAGCGAGGGCGAGAGTCACTTTTCGCCCTCCCGAGAGACTTGACGCGAGACGCGAGAGTCGCTTAAATTATTACACACACACACACACACACACACACTGAGATCACTTTTAAAACATAAAGTCATACTACTACTATTTAAATTACACATAGTACCGATATTACTGGTACTCTACCGCGGTTCGTATTAAATGTCGCGTTGGAGCTCCTATTCCACCAACACCTACTCTTTTGCTTATTACGAAAAGAATTGCTCTTTTATGCGCGCAAAAATGCATCACACGATCACGTCCGTCCCAGCCGCGTTCGTCCTCAGAACGCTCGTATCTACCCTCCCTCCTCTCTTCGTGTTATTGTCTCGAAACCTATTCATCGGCGCAGTCTTCGGCGTCGGTGATAATTTCTCTTTCATCGCAACATTTCCCCCGACGGAGAGTCGTCGCTCGGCGACTTCCGCGACGATGTAAAAGAGAAACCCACCAATCGCTAAAATGAGAAAAACGACGACAACAACCGTCTGACGTTCCTGAAGCTTCATATCCTTGGAGAAATCCGGATGGAAGTAAGATTCCAACGTTTCCGTCGTGCTGTCTATGCCCATGACGTTTAGGAGTGAAATGCCATATTTTAATGAGGTTTTGGTTAAATGCGCATTAAAAGTCATCTAAATCATCAATCTCTTCATCCGTATCGACACCAGATCCGTAATCGTGTTCATCGGTTTCGTCTCGCTCGTATTCGAGCAAGTTTTTGATCTTCTCGCCGTGGCCTTGGCCGGCGCGGCCGAGGAGACCGCCGGCGTCGCGAGGGAGCGTTTGGCGGAAGGTTGCGGTTTCGGCGTGGGTCCTCGATGCCGTCGCGGTCGTGGTCGCGATGATGTCATTTTTTGCTGTCGTTCCTCCTTCGTGTTGGTACGCGAGTTTGACGTTGCGTTTGGCGTCTCGTTCGCGTTGATTTCCGTTCGTCGCGTTGATGCCTAAATTGAACGTGGAAAACTTGTTGAGTTTGTCCGTCAATTTTTCCGTTCGGGAACGCTCTCGCGCTTTCTGGATATCCTTTTCATTCCGTAACGCGTCGTCTATGGAGTTATACTCTAAAGCTATGCATTGGTTAGTGGTAGTACCACTACTACTGCTACTGGGAACCTTTACGAACTGCACGACGTCTGTCTCTCTGGTCTTCCTCGTCGCGCCTCGTTTCGCTTCCGCCGTGAAGAGCGTTTTTCTACCGCTTCCAGCGTTACTTCTAATCCTACCGTTACTCTGCCTGGAAAGCGTCATCGCGCACGAACAGCTCGCATCGTTCGCGAGCACATCGCTCGCCGCGCTGCGTCCACTCCTCCGTCGTCTACTCCTACTACTGCTGCTTCTCTCGTTACCGCCACCATTCGTCGCCGTCGTCGTCGTCGAAGAAGAAAAAACTCGTTCTCTCACCACCACCCCTCTCGCTCGCGACATCCGTTGCACCGCTCGAACGAACCGAACGACGCTTTGTTCGCCGTATATAAAACTCACGCACGAAATGTCGTCCAGAAATACCACCGTTTGATGTTCCGAATCCTTCGACGCGTATCCAAATATCCCGGATCTGGGGATGTTGTTGTTGTTACTCTTATCATTCCTAATCGCATCCGTTTTGTCCGCTCCCAACTCTCCCGTCGTCGTTCTTCTTGGCGAAAGCGATTTTGCTTCTTCTTCTTCTCTCTTCGTCTCATGTGCGTCTGCGTTCAGAATCTCCCCTAATTTCCCCAACAGTCTCTCCAAAGCGTTCTCGTTTTCCTCCTTCTCAAAGCCGTCATCAAAGCCGCTTCTTCTCTCAAAAACAAACTCGTTCGCATCGACGACCACAACGTCCTCTTTTACTTCTTTCAACTGTTCCTCTACGAGTGTTTTCTGCGTCGTAAATCGCACGAAAAGAGTACTCCTCGCACTTCTTTTCCGTTTCCGGGAAAGGAACGCCGTCGTCTTTTTAACCAAATCGAGGAAGACTCTGTCCCCTTCAAAAGTTGCATTTTCTTCTCGCAAAATATACGCAGGTGCGACGTATTCGACGTTTCGGACGGACTCTTCGAGCGTTTGTAACGCTCGACGCATTTTTCATGCGTTTTGGCGCAAACTTATGTGTGTATATGTGCGCGTTTTAATGGAGAATGTGCGTCATAAATTAACCGTTTCAGAGGGATGATGATGATGACTTTAGCGCAGCTTTCGTCGTCGCAAATCGCTCGTCCTCCTCGTCTTTTTCGTCCGAGGAGGAAAAGGAGTGCGCGATATTATCGCGCGACCACCACCGAAGCGAAATCATCATCGAACAACGACAACGACGACGGGGAAAAGATGAGAAAAAATCCAGACTTGTACAGCGGCGGCGACGAATTGGACGACGAAACGGTTCACAACGAACAAAGGAGAACGAGGAGTAAGAAGAAACCAGACGTTCTCGCCCCAGCAGGTGGGTGGCCACAACTGGAAGCGGCGATAAAAAACGGCGCGGATTGCGTGTACTTCGGCCTGGAGCTTTTAAACGCACGAGCGCGAGCGAATAATTTCACCGTGAAAGAGCTACCTAAAGTGATGGATTTTTTACGAGAAAGAGGCGCGAAAGGGTACGTGACCATGAACGTGCTCATATTCGACGATGAATTGACGGAATGCGAAAACTTAATACGAGCGTGCGCTACAAATGGCGTGGACGCGATGATTGTGCAAGACGTGGGCGCGGCGAGATTGGTGAAACAGGTGGCGCCGAACATGGCGGTGCACGGATCGACGCAGATGTCGATCACGGATGCGAACGGCGCCATGTTCGCGAAGGAGATTGGGTGCGAGAGAGTCGTCGTCGGGAGGGAGTTGAGCATTAAGGAGATTAGAACGGTGGTGGAGAAGTCACCGGAGACGACGGTTGAAGCGTTTACGCACGGCGCGTTGTGCGTGAGTTATTCCGGGCAGTGCTTTTCGAGCGAGGCGTGGGGCGGGAGGTCCGCGAATCGAGGGCAATGCGCACAGGCGTGTCGCATGCCGTACGGGTTTGTAGTGAACGGGGAAGTTAAAGCGATGGGGGACGAGAAGTATCTCTTAAGTCCGCAAGATTTAATGGCGGTAGATTTAGTTCCGCAATTAATCGACGCCGGCGTGTCTTGCTTTAAAATTGAAGGGCGATTGAAAGGCGAAGAGTACGTCGGGTTGACGACGGCGGCGTATCGGCGAGCGGTAGACTTAGCGTGGGAGAATAGAAATGTGTCCAAGAAGGAGTTGTTGACGGATGAGTCGAGATTGGAGTTGCGGCAGGTGTTTGCTCGTGCGCAAGACGAACACTTTGACGGGTTAACGACTGGTTTTTTAGAGGGCACTCGGCATCAAACGATTGTGCGAGGGCGAAATCCGAGACATCGAGGCGTATTCGCCGGGCGAGTGGTCGAAGTAGACGCAAAGAAAGAACGAGTGACGATACAAACAACAACAACGACTAACAACAACAACGAAGAAGATAGCTCTTCCATCAATGGCGTTTTGAAGCGCGGGTTTGGTGTCGTGTTTGATGACGGCGCGCCGGAACTCGACGAGCAAGGCGGTTTCATTTACGAAATCTTCGACGAAAGAGGGAGTTACGTGGACTCGAGCGAGATGTGTTCGAGCGAGTTTGTAACTTTGGCATTCGCGAGGAACTCAATGGATTACCAGAAAATTCGACCCGGGAATATCGTGTGGCGAACGTCGACGACGTCCGGCGAGAAGAAGGCGCAACATCGCAAAAAGGAGAAGAGCGAGGAAGAGGTAGTGGCGACGGCATCGTCCGCGTCGCCGAGTGCGGATGGGCGCGATAACGTCGTTTGTATAGTCTCTGGATCGCGCGATGCGCCTTTGAAGATCGCTTTGTACGATTCGTTAGGGAACGTTGGCGAAGCGATGACGTCCGTGCACATTTCAGAGGCGAAGAAACAACCGATTGATTTTCAATCCATCGCAAAAACGATCGGCGAATTAGGAGGAACGCCATTTTTTCTCGACACTGAAAACAACATCGACTGCAAAAAACTCTTCTTCTCGGAGACTGAGACCGATGAGAACAACATCTTCGTTCCAGCCGGCGAAATCAAGAAAGCGCGAAGAGAAGCGGTCGAAATGTTGCTGGAGAAACGACGCAACATGGGCGCGGTGAAAGCGGAAGCGATGGCGAGCGACGACGTGAGCGTTTCAGACCAAATGTACAAAAATGAAATTGAAAAATGGTGGGGCACGCCGACGACAATCGCGTCAAAAAGAAGAGAAAAGAATGTTCCGACAACAACAAAATCGTCCCAGGGCGACGAGCCTAAACTTACCGTGCTCTGCCGAACGATGGAACAAGTCGAAACGTGTTGCGCGTTTGATTTCTTGGACGAAATTCAAGCCGATTTCTTGGAAGTCCACGGTTTACGCGACGCGGTGAAGAAAATCCAAGAGGCTGGTAAAAAAGCCGTAGTCGCGACTCCGCGCGTGTTGAAACCGGACGAGGAAAAACTGTGGCGGTTTTATTTAAGCTTAAACGCGGACGCCCTTTTAGTTCGGTCCGCGGGCCTACTTCGCAAACTGAACGAGTTGATCCCGGAAAAAGCGGAAGAAGGGAAAACCTATCCGCGACTTCGCGGCGATTTCAGCTTGAACGCCGCAAATGTTCTCACCACCTCCACATTCCTGGAAAGGTTCAACCTGGAGCGTTTGGCGTTAACGCACGACCTGAACGCGCGCCAAATCCGCAACCTCGCCGCCGCGCTTCCTCCGCAAACCGCCTCCTCGAAAATCGAAATCATCCTTCACTGCCATCTCCCAATCTTCCACACGGAACACTGCGTCTTTTGCCGTTTCCTCTCCGATGGTAATAGCTACAAAGATTGCGGCCACCCGTGCGAAACAAACGACGCGCGATTGCGTGACTCGAACGGCAAAGACCATTTAGTTCTCGCGGACATGGGCTGTCGCAACACCGTTTTCAACGCCGAAGCGCAATCCGGCGCCATGTTTGTTCAAGATTGGATAAACATCGGAAACATAAAGAACTACCGAATTGAACTTGTGGATACGGATAAAAACGAAACCGTTTTGCTCTTACACACGTACGAGAAGTTGCTCAGAGGAGAAATATCCTCTCGAGACGCGTACGACCAGTTGAGGAAAGTCAAAGACAAAAACGGAAACGTCCAAGGGTGCAACGTCGGTTCCTTTGCCGTGAGAGAGGAAAAGAGCAGAGACGGGATGAAGAAAACCGCGGCTGAGATCAAGTTGAATAATCAGGAGAAAAAGAAGAAGAGGTATACTAATAACACGAATAAAGATAATAGTAGTAAGAAACCCTCCTCGTCGGTATCGAGATGAGAAGAGGAAGAAGAGAGAGAGAGAGACCGTCCGCTTGCGTAAAATCGAGATTCTTTGCAACCGTCAAAGAGCAGCCAATTTTGTATAAAATTCAACACAATTCCACAACCGCAAACGACACACACGAAGAAAAAACAAGAATGCACTCGGTCGCCAGACAACTCGCCATTCGCGTCGCCACGTCTTACTCGTCGTCGTCGTCGTCTTACTCGTCGTCTTACTCGTCGTCGTCTTCCAAAACGCTCAAAGTCTTTTCAAATTCCAAAATCTTCGGGAAAAGGGCGATGCTGATGAAATTTACGACGACGACGCCTCGAGCGTCCTCGGACTCTTCTTCATCGAAGAACGAAAACGACAACACGGACGAATCGAAACCGCAAAACGAACTGATCGAAGCTCTGGATAAAATCTCAAAAAGGGAAAATTTGGTCAAGAAGAACAAGAGGAAACAGCCGGATGTTATCGTGGAGAATGCGGCACAACCGCCGCCTGGTGGGTCGGCTGCTTCGTTAGGCGGCGGCGGGGGATCGAATACGGTGATGGGACCGGGCACGTCCGAAGAGTGGCGCGAGTTGGACGAGAAAGTGAACACGTACCCGAGCGAGCGAAAATTTCAAGCCATTGGAGTTAACTCCCCGGAGTTTGTTGGAGATATGGTGAAACTCGTGGAAGATACGTTGGGCGACGGGAGGAAAGTGCATCCGGAAAACGTGACGAGTAACTTGAGTAAAAACGGGAAGTATTGCAGCGCAAACATGACGGTTGTTTTGATGAATGGGGAAGAGGTGATTAATATTATGGCGAAGTTGAAAGCGGACGAACGAGTGAAGTGGTATTTGTGATTGATTGGTTTTAATTATTATCATTATTATTATTGTCAAGTATTATTCTTTTGTTGCGAATTTACCCAACGCCCACAGCGGGAAGATGTTCTTATAGTTTGCGTACGTAATCATGCAGTTGTTGTTGAATACGCCCATGATATTTTCCTGCGGCCAATCGCCGTCTGGGAGTTGCTTTTTGAGCAAGCACGCGGCGGCTTTGCGCAACGGCGCGGCGTCTCTCTTCTCTTGACCGGTGGCGAGTAAGGCAAGCATAGCCCACGAGGTGTTGACGCAGTGCGCAAACTCGGTTTTCCCGTCTTTTTCGTAGAGTTGATGATAGACTTTCTTTTCGCACGAGAGATAGCTTTCGCCCCATCCGCCGGTGGTTTCTTGTTGCTTGGAGAGTAAAAACTGCACCGCTTTACGCAAGTGTGGGCACGTGTCATACGTCGACCCGGTCGCAATCAAACCTAAAACACCAAACCACGTGCCGTAGGTGAAACAAATCGCCCACGAACCGTACCAGCTCCCGTCTTCTTTTTGAATGCTCTTCAAAAAGTTTCGGCCGCTTTTGCGCGCTTTTTCAATGCGGGGCACAATCGGGTGGTCCGGAAACCGTTTAGCGAACTTGGAAATCGCTTGGATAGATGCCGACGAACACTCCACGTACGGATAATCAATCATGATGTCCCCGAACGTTTCCGCCGGGTTTAAAATTTCTACCCACTTACCGGCTCGAGTGTTTTCGTACGTCGCCCATCCGCCGCTTCCTTGAGGCTTGAACCCAAATCTTTGCGTGTTTTGATAACTCAGAATTACATTCACGCAATCCGCTAATCGATCGACTGCTATTTTGTTTTTTGGGTCAATTTTAATCAAACCTTGATCTTCCATATCCATCAGCGATAGCGCGGCTTTTAAACCTTCGCTGGAGCAATCGGAAATGGGCCATCCGTGGTCTCTAGTGCTAAACGGCCACGCGCCTTTGGAGATGTGTCGGTAATATTTCTTCAGTTCCGGCGCGTCATCTCTAACTTGACTGTCGTCGATATACTTAGCGGCGTCGCGCAAACACTCGTTGAAGTTTTTTGCCAACCCGGTCGCTTCAATCGCTTGAACCGCAAACGCGCAATCCCAGAGTTGACTGCCATTGTATCCCTGCATTTTCATACCGTCTTCGGCGACCCATAAATAGTCCCAAAATCGAGGCATGTGTTTCTCCACGCCTTCTGTGTCGCCGCTAAAGTATCTGCACAAACAGTTGAACACTTTGTTGACTGGACCAATGTCCACGTATCGCGTGTTTTCGTCTTCGTACACCACGTGCTTCAGCGCTTCTCTGTTCGCCCATTTGCGTAAAGGCGAACGGAGTAAAATAGGTTCGACTTTTGAAAGCGTACCCCATAGCACGTCTTGCAACATTGGATGCGGGTAATATAAATCTTCGTTCGCGCATTCATTCCTGGCTTTGTTCCAGTTAATCGTGTCGTACTCTTGACAGTACAATTCCAACTTCAGCGCCTCGCTAACCGGGTTCCCGGCTTCGATTTGCGCGCGTTTGCCGTATAAATACGACATCGGTAAATACACCATCCTACAGTGACACCAATATCTCCCCGGGTGCGCTGGAAACCAATACGGAAGCAACCAACACTCGGGAGGAATTGGATTTAAACCTTTCCACTCGTAACATCCCAACATCGCTAACCAAAACTTACCCCAACTCGGCGTTTTCGTCGCCCCGCCTCTTACTTTAATCCACTCTTGCATCTTCCTCAACGTTTCCGAAGATTCGAGCTCTTCACCTAAACACCGCAACGCGACGTACGTCAACACCGAACCGAACATCGTCGAGTGTCCTTCGATGTGCAACCCAACGCCGCCATCTTCGTTGACGTGATTTTCCAAGTACCGTTTCATTTCCACTTTCACGTGCGCCGGTAACATCTCTTTCTCTTTCTTCATAATTTTCATCGCAATGATTAATCCAGGCATGAGAAACATCGGTCCTCCGTAATCCGACGGCCAATGTCCGTCTGGATGTTGTTGTCCTTGGTAATACTCCACGCCCGCTTTGAGCGCCCGTTTCGTTTCCTTCTCAACCGCGAATTCGTCCGCGACTGCGCTGTCCGCGCTCGGCGGCGTCGTTTTCCTCTCTCTCTTCCTCTCTACCCGTCGCGCATCGAACGCGTCTCTCATCAGCGCATCTTTGCTGTGCTTTTGAACGAACCTGTTCTCTCGAAACTCTTTCCTGCGTTGGTTTTGCTTCTCGATGTCCTTTTCGGACGCGTTCGGGTCGAACGCCCACGTTTGCCGACCGACGTGTGCGTTCAACGTGTGCAGTTTCTTCTCGGCATCCAAATTTGGTTCCGAGCAGACCAGTTTCCACATTTTTTTACGATTTGTATGGCGACGACGACGACTACGACGGATAAAGTAACAACGATATCTTCGGTATCTGGTGCGCGTCCGTGCTTTGAATCTGTTTTGCGCGCGCGAGAGAGAGAGAGAGAGAGAGAGAAACTCCAATAGGGAAAAAGTAATTCTAAATCCAATATCTCTTCTGCAAGCGCGCTTTAACACTTCTCTTCGTCTCCTCCGCTCTCTGTCTAGAGTTCTTGTTGTTGTTCTCCGCGACGACTGTTGTTCGATTGTAGTTTCGCGGGATGAAAAGTTATTCCTCGGAGGGATAAAGTTTACGAGCGAGAGAGGAACAAAAAGATATGTTTGTGCGTGTGTGTGCGAAAAACGTGTGCCCAAGCACACAGGAGTGGAGAAAAGCACCACATACACAATGATATCACAGGTGTTTTTAGGAACCTCGTCGCAAAAAAACTAGTGGCTCTGAACAGAAGCACAAGAGACCATACACTGAAAGCGACAGTTACTCAAATCTATTCGAATTTCCTCACACTTACCGCACACGCGAACGTCGAAAAGTACCCCTTTTATTCTCTTAAGAAGAGAATATAAACATGTCCTCCGCCTCTCTTCTCGCGAAAGGGTTCCAAGCGTCGGCGTTGTCCTCGCGAAGCATCGCGGTGCGTGATTGATTTTTTTTTTCTCTCTCGCTTTCGTTTTTTTCTATTCTTTTCCATCTTGTTCTTCTTCTCGCGGATATTTTCTGCGCCTAAATGCGCGCGAGTTTTACGCATTTGAGAGAGGTAGATGTGGTTGTGTGCGAGGTTTGGCTTCACTTTTACGCGAAGGAAGATGGGAAGGAGGAAACGCGCTCAACTCGCGCGAGTGTGCGCGTTCGCGAGTGGTCGCACTCGCGAGTGAATTTCGCACGCATATCCATTAATCTTTTTAGAGGAGCGTTCAAAGACTGACTTTTCGTGTTTCTAATCTTCATCCAACAAAACACGGGCACAGACGCGCGCGCAGCAGCAACAGAAGCAACGAGGAGGATCGACCACGTCTCGCGCTTTTGGTCGTCGTCAATCTTCGGTCGTCGTTAAAGCTTCGGAAGATGACGTCGATCTCGACGACATCGCGCAAGCTATTGAAGAACTCGCCAAGGAGAACGAGAAGCTTCGCATGAGTTTGGAGGAGGAGGAAGCGGCTGAAGAGGAGACCGTGGCTGCCGCCACGGCGGTTGCGACGGCGCCAAAGCCGGTCGCTGCTGCTGCTCCGGCAAAATCGGCCGGATCTGGCGCCGTTTCCGCGTTTGGCGTCCCGGTATTGACCGAGGATCCGAAGAGACACCGCGGCTTCAAGTTCCCGCAGTTGGAAGGCGACGGTTTCGGCGTTTGCGCGGTAGACGGCACGTTGGCGGGCCACAAAGGCCACCTGGGCCACAGATGGGATAAATTCAAAAACTTGAGACAAGCGATCGAAGACAACGAAGAAGGAGGGATTGAAGGTTTCTCCAGAGGCTACGAGAAGATGGGTTTCAACAGAAACGAGGAAACCGGAGAGATTACGTACAGAGAGTGGGCGCCGAACGCGAAATCGGCGTGCTTGTTTGGCGACTTCAACAACTGGGCCACCGACGCGAACGGAGTTTGGATGACCAAAAACGATTTTGGTGTGTTTGAAGTGACGGTACCGCCGAATGCGGACGGGTCGCCGGGTATCCCGCACGGCTCGAGAGTGAAGATTCATTTGGAAACGCAAGACGGTTCATGGGTCGACAAGATTCCGGCGTGGATCAAGTTCGCCGTGCAAGCGCCGGGGAACATTCCTTTCGATGGCATTTACTACGATCCGCCGAAAGAAGAGCAATACGAAATGAAATGGTCGAGACCGGATGCTCCGGAAGAGTTGAGAATTTACGAAGCGCACGTCGGCATGTCCTCGAGAGAGCCGAAAATCAACTCCTACATCGCCTTCGCGGATGAGGTTTTGCCGAGAATTAAAAACTTAGGGTACAACGCGGTCCAGTTAATGGCGATTCAAGAGCACGCGTACTACGCGTCTTTTGGTTACCACGTGACGAACTTTTTTGGCGTTTCCTCTCGATGCGGTACGCCAGACGAGTTGAAGTATTTGGTGGATAAAGCGCACTCCATGGGTATTTCTGTTTTGATGGATTTGGTTCACTCGCACTCTTCTTCGAACGTTACCGATGGTATCAACATGTTTGACGGCTCCGACGGACAATACTTCCACAGCGGACCGCAAGGCTACCACTGGATGTGGGATTCTCGATGCTTCAACTACGGCGAGTGGGAAGTCATGAGATTTTTGTTGTCCAACTTGCGATACTGGATGGAAGAGTTCAAATTCGACGGTTTCCGTTTCGATGGCGTCACGTCTATGATGTACAAACACCACGGTTTACAAGTTGCGTTTACGGGTAATTACGACGAATATTTTGGCATGGCCACGGATGTGGACGCCATGGTGTACTTGGCCTTGGCGAACGATATGTTGCACACTTTGTACGACGGTAAGGTCACGACCATCGCAGAAGATGTCTCCGGTATGCCCACGTTGTGCCGACCGGTGCAAGAAGGTGGTGTAGGTTTCGATTATCGCTTACAAATGGCCATCGCGGATAAATGGGTCGAAGTCTTATCCGAATGGGGTTCGGACGAAAACTGGGAAATGGGCAACTTGGTGTTTACCATGGAGAACCGCCGATATGGCGAGAAGTGCATCTCGTACGCGGAATCGCACGATCAAGCGTTGGTCGGGGATAAAACGACGGCGTTTTGGCTTATGGACGCGGAAATGTACACGAACATGTCCACGTTATCGCCGGATTCGCCGGTCGTTACCAGAGGTATCGCTTTGCACAAGTTGATTCGTCAGTTCACCATGGGTTTGGGCGGCGAAGGCTACTTGAACTTTATGGGCAACGAGTTCGGTCACCCGGAGTGGATTGATTTTCCCAGAGGCGACCGCGTGGAAGCCTCGACCGGTGAATTCATCCCGGGTAACGGTAACTCCTACCACTTGTGCCGCAGACGCTTTGATTTACCTGAAACAGACCACTTGAGATACAAATTCTTGGAAGCGTTTGACGCGAAGATGAACCGCGTCGCTGGTTTCTTCAAATACATGGCGAGCGACCACCAATACACGAGCTTGAAAGACGACGGCGACAAGATGATTGCGTTCGAAAGAGGCGATTGCGTTTTTGTCTTCAACTGGCACCCAGTCAACTCGTACTCGGACTACCGCATCGGTTGCAAGAAAGCTGGTAAGTATAAGTTGGTGTTGAGTTCGGACAACCCCGAGTTTGGCGGTTGGGACAACTTGTCCACGCACCACGACGGCAGCTACTTCGCAGACTCTACCGCGCACAACGGTCGCCCGGCGAGTTTCCAAGCGTACATCCCGTCTAGAACGGTTGCCGTTTTTGCTTTGGAAGAAGATATCGAAAGAGTGGGGTACACGTACGGAGAAGAGTACGTTTCCAGAGTCGTCGAAGTCTCCAACGAACACGTATAAAAAAACAATAGAAACACACATACATTCACTTTCACACGAACAAACAGCGCGGCAAAAATATACTTTTATTAACAAAAGGGACTAATATTGTTGTAATACTCCATATCACTCAGATCTATTCTATCTTTTCTTCCATGCTATCCTTCGCCGCTTTTTTCTGCCAACACGCGTTTGAAATCTTCCTCACAATCCCCATATAAAACGCTCCTTTATTCTTAAGCTCTTTCTTATTCTTATTCGTCGTGAACTTGCGAATTTCGTTCGCCGCTTTCTCGCACACGTCTCTCGGAAGCAAACCCAAAAACGACTTCAATCGATCGTCGAAATCGCTCTCCCTCAACGTCCCTTCGCTATTCTCGCACGCGTACTTAATCACCACCTCCACATCATCTGGTGCAGTCAACACTTTCAATCCTTCTCTTTTCGTTTTCCCTTCCTCTTTCGTGTTCACTTCTTTCCCTTCCTCCTTTTTCGCGCGTCTCACCGACTTCGGTTCTTGATACGTCTTACGTTCGCATCTCTCCACCGTCACCGGTCTGCCTCTGAACAGAGTATCGTGCAACTTCATCGCTTTCTTCGCCGCTTTCGCGGTGGTAAAATCCACGAACGCAAACCCTTTAAACTTTTTCTGCTTCCCCGGCGTCCCTTCGCCGTCGCCTCCAGCCATTCGAATTTGCCCAACATCTCGTCCACATCCTTGTCTGTTCAAGTTCGCTTTCAACCACGGCGCGATATCCTTCGCTTTCGTATCGAACGGCATTTGACCGAAAAACAACGTGTGCATTTCCCCGTTCTTCTTGTCGTTGTTGTTTGTCTTTTTATCATCATCGTTTTTATCTCTCTTCTTCTCTTTTCGTTTCTTTCTTCTTTCATCTTCGCCGTCGGCGCCGTCGTCCTCTTCTCGCTCACGTTTCGTCTTCTTCTCCTTCTTCAATTTTTTTTCTCTCTTGTGCTTCTCCTTGGACTTTTCCGTCGCGAGCTCTTCGAACTCGTTCATTTTCTTCGTATCGCTGCTGCCTTCCTTCCGTTCTCTCGTTTACACGCAAAGGGCTGCGCGTGAAGAGATGATTTTTTGTGTCGATTCCATTCTGTTCAAGAGCTTTCGAGAGGAGAGGGAAAAAGGACCAACGCACACGCCTGACAAACGCCATCGAAAGAGAGAGAAAAAGCGAGAAAGGAGGGAAACGCACAGCTGTAACCGTAAACGATGATGCTTAAGTAATTCTTCTTTTAATTCTTCTTCTCTACCTAGTGAATTTCAACGCCGTTTTCCTTTAAACTTTCCAGAAGCGCGGAGAGCTTCCCGCCGAACCGTTTCCTCTTCGGCTGGAAACTCGCGCGTCGCCCGCTGTATTTTTCGTTCTTTTTCGACGTGGTCGATTGCAAGCCTTCGAAATTGATCGCATCTAACTGGATTTTCTTCAATCGTTCGGCTAAGAGTTTCCCGATGTGTTTACACGCGCTTTTATCCGACGTCGACGCGAGTCTTTCTCTTCCCTCTGCTTTTTGTTCTGTTGGGTTGCTCTTGTTCTCATCATCAGTGCTACTACTATTACTATTATTATTTTCTTCGTCTCCTATCTTCCTCCTCGCGATCCTCGTCCTATCCTCTAACGTGGACGCCGAAGCGACGATGTGCCCGTCCGCCGGTCGAACGACTCGGCCAACCACGTGGCGGTTGCTAAAAAACACCTGCAAACGATGCGCTACTTTTCCCCCGATTGATGCGACTGCCTCGGATGATGATGACATTCTTTATACACACAGAGAAGATATAAAGTATTTTCTCAAACTCCTTCTCAAACTTCCAAAAAAGGAGTCGCTCTAACCGCGCGTTCGTTGATTATGTATATAAATGCGCCTCTACACCTGCAAACGAACCGAAAAGTCTCGTCCTTTCTCTCTCTTCTTTTTATCCCCTCTTGTGCTCTTTGCTCTGTCAAAGTTTTTCATGGAGGAGTTTCAAAAGCGCAGATATTTAGGGTTTTTGAATTTTGAGGCAAAAGAAGAGAATTTCTTGTTCGTTCTTCCTTCAATACATTTTGTACATATAACTGTTCGTTCTTTGCGCATCATCATCAAAGAGAACAAAACTACGCGTCGAGAAGAGAAGTGGCGCACATAAAATCACGAAAGCGGTGCGAAAAGAAATCTTTTACTACCTCGTGCGCTCGAATTCTCGCGCACATCTTGGTTTCATTGGTCGCGAGAGAGAGTGTTCGGAGGAATTGTGGGAGAGCGCGCGATCGAAATTTCTCGAGGCAAAAAAGCGGAATTGTAGCACTTTTTATAAGCCAAAAGAGAGGAGCTTTTGCCGTTGAATTTTCACATCCGGGAGTACGAGGAAGAAACCTTAGCGCGCGCTTTCGAAACCCTTCATAAAAAAAGATCTTCGACGCGCCTTGCATTCCATCGCATCCATTCGATCCCAGCTCGAGTGGTTCTGTGCTTCGCGAAAAAGCGTTTCATCGACACGAAAGTAAGCGCGCGTAAAAAGGACCGAATCGTCGTAATTACCAAAAAGGGAGTCCTTCTGACTCACTCGAGAAAAAACGGGATATTTATTGGGAGATATTTTGAGTCTCACAGTAAAGAGGAAAAGAAAAAATTTATCACAAGATGGGGGCGAATACGACGAATAAAACCACCACCAGCGCGAACGAAAACAACAACAAATATAAATCACCCACCGCTCCACCGGCGTTTAACACCAGCGCGCCAGGGCGCGAACGATTTTATAACTCGATCAAATTCGATTCGAGCGGCGACTTGCAACGAGCGAGCGAAATCGACGAACGGATGATTCGAGAGAAGTACGACCAAGACTCCGAGTTGGTGGATTTGGAGAGAGAGATTTTGACTGGTGAGGACGAAGAAAAGAAAGATGCCGCTCTTGGGTCGCTCGCAGTGAGAGGAGGTGGAGCGCAGCCGCCGTCCAGGTTGGGTAACGCCGCGGTCGGGAAGATGGTCACGAGGACGGAACAACGAGAAGCGAAAGAGATGACGGGGAATAATAATAATAATAATACTATAAACGAGAATAAAAATAACAAAAAAGATAAAGAAATGATGATGGAAGAGAGAAACAAAGAATCGAGTGGAGGTAAAGGCGGGAGCAACGATGCCACCGCCGCTGCTGCGACGGAAAAACAAGATTCAGGCTCCAACGACGACTCGAACAAACTCTCGGAGTCCAACGAGTCCAAGTTATTGCGTTCTCAGCAGCAGCGAGGCGTTAAAAATCCGAGCGGAAGTGGTGGAAGTGGTGATGGAAGCGACGATAACAACACGAAGAACAAAATCAACAACCTAAAAACCTCCGGAGACGAGAAGATGATGATCATCAAAGAAAACGGCACCAACGAAAACGCCGCGGAGATGAACGAAAACGATTTGTTGTGCGATTTTGGCGCGGAGAAACAACCCATGGTTGTCGCCTCGCCGAGAAAGAAGAGCAAGACCGCTTATTCTTCGGATCTTAATAGAAATTGTGATGGCGATACCGGCGGAAGGTACAGTGAGCTGGAAGATGGGCGTCGTCAAGAAGGAAGAAATAACAAACAAAAACAAGAAGGAGACAAAAATGCAAAATTAGTCTCTAACAACAACAGCAAAGTCAACAACAATAACAACAACTCGTCAAACGATAACTCGAACAGCTCGGGGAGACAAGGAGGTAGAAAACAAAGGAATCCAGTGCGTGCACCGAAACGAAACGATTCGAGCAGCGGTGACGATTTGATCATCCCGGACGAAGAGGAAACGAAGAACGCAAATCTGCTCTCCGAGTGTGATAATCTCTTCGTTCCACCAGTTGCACCTTTGTTTAAACCGCCAAATCACGCGGGCGCTAGTAACGCGGCGATGCATAAATCGGCTTCTGGTAACATCGACGTGAACGATGGTACGAATGCTAAGACGTTTGGCGCGAACGGCAAGGCGATGAATACTATCAACACCATCGATGACTCGTTGTATGATCAGCAGTTCCAAATTGAACCGGAGCTTTTAAGCGCCAGACCTGGTTCGGATGATTCGTTTAGACTGTTTGATCCCGCAGCGACGCAAGGGAAGAGCAACGAAGGTAGCGATGAGGGCGAACAGCTCGCTTCAGGTAGAGGTAGACGCCGACGTTCCAGCGGGCGAAATACGAATAATAAAAGCAATAGCACTAGAAAAACGAGCGGTTCAGACAACTCCTCCTACGACGAAGAAGCCGACGGATCGCGAGAAAAATTGGATAACAACGCGGAAGAGAGCGACAGCGATATTGACATCTCGAACGATCTGTCGGACGAAGAGGTTTACGAAGCCGATTACGAAGATAAAGAACGTTTGATTGACGATTTAGAAGACGATTTGGGCGAGAATACGAACAACCACCGCGTCGGTCGACCTTTGATTATAGGAAGTATGGGCAGAGGCAGCGTCGGTGGAGAAATCATGCCGGGAATGCTCGTGAACGGTCGACGCGCGCAAAGAGGGCGACCGCCCAAGCACGAGAAGGTGGCGCCTTCTCGCGCGATTTCTGGGAAGAAGACAAATTTGAAAGGAGCGTCGAACACCAAGGGCAGTACAAAAAGTAATAACAAATCGTCATCATCGTTGGCGACGTTAACGACGATGCGTCCTGCTTCAAACAAATCGATACGTGGCGATAGTAAGAGTAAAATGAAAGCAACAGGCAAGATGTTTGATGATCTCGGTGAATACACCATTGCAAAGGTGGACGAAAAGAAGCGCAGCAAACAAGCGGGCGGTTCTAAATCTACCGCGAATACCAACAACAAAATGGTTGGTAAACGCAACTTGTCGAGCGCGATGGCGAGATCTGGTTCGGAAAACGCACCGAATAAGCGCGGCCGGAAGAACGTAGACAGCGATACGAAGTCGCTGTCGTCCAGTGGCTTATCGGAAGGATTCCAAACGAGCGCTTTGGGTCACGCGATTGGCGGTACAAATACGAAATCAACCGGAACCACCGCCGCGCGTGGTCGTGAACCGAACCCTCAAGGCGGTCCTCGACGTTCGAAACATCACAACCCGTGGGGATTAGACGAAGCTCAGGCTTTGATTGAAGGCGTCTCCAGATGCGGCGGCGGTAAATGGGCCGATATTAAAAAGCTTGGGTTTCCGGAAATTGAACATCGCACCGCGGTTGATTTGAAGGATAAGTGGCGCAACTTGCTTCGAATCGCAACGTTACCGACGCCGTCTGGCCGAGAAACCGCTGGTAAGTCCGGCGGCGACAAGAAACGAGAAATCCCGAGAGCTATGTTGGACCGAGTTCGAGAACTCGCCATGCTCCACGCGAAGAATAAAGAGCGCGAGTTGGCGGCAAAAGCGGCGCAGGCGCAACAGCGATCATGAAAAGGTTGAGATATCTTTTACGTGACGTTTGTATTTGACAATTATTAAGCTTTGTACCTAGGTACCACTGTTGTGTGTATTAATAAATCTATTTATCTATTCATAATAAAAACATAATCAACACCAAACGACGATTTTTGATTTTTTTTACTTCGCGAACTCCTTCTTCAAACGCTCAATCGCAGTTTCCAAGTTGTCTCTGTGGCAAAACGCGGACATGCGGACGAAACCATCCCCGGTTGGCCCAAAACCAGCGCCCGGTGTGGTGACGATATCCGTCTTGGTCAAAATTTCCGTGAAGACTTCCCACGAGTCTCTTCCGTCAAAGTCGACCCACACGTACGGCGCATCGACGGCTCCATACACTTTAAAACCCAACTCTTCGAACGTCTTCTTCAACATTTTCGCATTTTCCTTATAGAAACCGACCGTTTCTTGCATAGACTTCCACCCTTCGTCGGACAACGCCGCCAAGCCGCCGCCTTGCGCGACGTTGGAGGCACCGTTGAAGGCCGTGCACATGCACCTGTTCCAGTCGAATCTGACTGAAGAACCGTCCGCAAACTTCAACGCTTCCGGAACGACCGTCCAGCCTAATCGCAAACCCGTGAATCCGGCGTACTTGGAGAACGAGCAACTCTCGATGCAACACGTCTCCGAGCCTTCAATTTCGTAAATCGTCTTTGGACAATCCGGATTTTCGATGTAAAACGCATACGCCGCATCGTAAATGACAATTTGACCGTTCTTGTTCGCGAAATCGACCAACTCTTTGCATTGCGCTCTAGTCGCCGCCGCCCCAGTCGGGTTATTTGGCGAGCAAAAGAAGATGATGTCCGCGTCCTTCGCAGCTTCCAAGTTTGGAAAAAAGTCGTTGCCCGGCACGCACTCCATGTAGACGATATTTTCGTATCGTTTCGTTTTTTCGTCGTAGCCCGTGCAGTGCCCGTTGATGACAGACGAATCCACGTACGCTGGATACGCCGGATCTTGCACCGCAACTTTTCTCCCCGGACCAAACATTTGTTGCATTCTCGAAATGTCGCACTTCGACCCGTCCGAAACGAAAATCTCACTCGCGTTTATCTTCGTCTTCTCGCTGTAAAAGCGCTTCACGATGAGGTCTCTCAGAGGTTGTTGTCCAGCCTCGGAGCCGTAACCGCCGGTCTTTTCGTACCCGGCGACCGTACCTAACGCCAAAGCCGCGTTGGCCATGCCCGACACGATCGGCGCTGGGATTGGTTCCTGTTAATGAGAGAGAGAGAGAGAGAGAGAGATGTGAGTTTTTCGCAACAACATCGAACACACACACGAGAGACACACGACACGTAATCAAAAATCAATCGGATAAAATTAAATCAAAGAACGCAAAGAAGACAAAACAGAAACGTACGGTCGTATCCCCGATCCCTAAACTAATAATCTTCGCGTCCGGGTTTTTCTCCAAGTGCGCGTTGCGGATCCGCGCGATTTCCGGGAACAAATATCCCGCGCGAAGTTGCGCCATGTTTGGATTTCGGGAAACGTTCGACATCGCGGCGATTTTGACGTTGATTTTATCGTGTCGTTTCGGTTGTTCCTTCGTGAGGTGCTTCGAGGAAGACGAGGAAAGCTGTTTGCCCAAAAGAGACGAGGTGCTGGTTGTCATCGAAAACATGATTGGAGGATTCAAACTTGTGTGTGTGATGTATATATATATATATATATAAACGCGGGCGTGTTGCTCGAGTTTGATGAGCGAGGAAAAAAAAGTGGCGTGTGTGTCTCGTTCTGCTCTTTTCTCAGCCGTCAAACCTTTTCGTAGGTTTTTTTTAAAACCTGCTTTTTACCCAAATGGAGGTGGTTGAAAATACACCAAAAAAACAACAGCTTTTCGAGCGCTCAATGCGTGCGTAACTTCTCCATCGAGATGAAACGAGAACTGAAAATGAACACACAGAACACTCGTAGCGGTATGTATCTTTGCGTGCATTTTCAGCGATATTTATTCGCAAACGTGGAAGATATGGGCACAAAACGAGAGCGTTTTTCGCAAAAAAGAGAGGTTGTACAAAAAAAAGGGAGACGAAAATTTTTGAGACAACACCACAGACAAAAGAGCATCACATTCGAACGCTCTTTTACCAAACGAGGAAATACCGCAGCACACGCGCGATATATAAACGAGAAACACAAATATGACGACGACGACTCTTTTTCTTCGGTTTTTCTTGCTGTTCTTTCTCTTTTTCGCTTTTGGGGTTGGTTCTTTTTCTTTCGCATCAGCGAATGCGAATTCCGGGAAAGAATCGGACAACAAATATTTGTCCGAATTGCGCTCGAAATTACAGATCGAACCGATCACGCCGCACATCGACGCGCTGTCGAAATTCTCGAGCAGTGAGGACGAACTCAAAGGCGTGACGAGGCTGGTGTACTCGAAAGAAGACTTGGAAGCGAGAGCGTACGTGAAAAACTTGATGAAGAAGAATGGGTTGAAGGTCAGAGAAGACGCCATGGGGAGCATTTTTGGCCGCTTGGAAGGGGTTGAAAAATCGCAGAAAGGAGGAGGCCACGTGGTCGGGTCTGGGTCGCACACGGACGCGATTCCTTTGAGTGGGAAGTACGACGGAGTGTACGGGGTATTAGGCGCGATTGAAGCGTTGGGAGCTTTGAAACGGGCCAAGTTTCAACCGAGGCGACATCTCGAAGCGGTTATGTTCAACAGCGAAGAGCCGAGCAGGTTCGGGATGGCGTGTTCTGGGTCGAGAGCGATGGGTGGGGTTTTAGAAGCGGAGAAATTGGAAACTTTACCGGACGTGTTGAACGCGTCGACGTCGTTTTTTGATGCCGCGACGCAAGCTGGGTACGGGAGCAAATGGCGAGGAGAGAAGAATGAGAGAGCGCGCACGGCGAAGGAGATGGTTGAGCAATGTTCGTTGATGCCGATGGATTCGCACTATTATTCGTTCGTGGAGCTACACATTGAACAAGGCCCAGAGTTGGAACACGAAAATTTGGATATTGGAGTAGTTACGGCTATTGCCGCGCCGGCAGCGTTGGAGATAACGTTTGAAGGCGACGGAGGGCACGCGGGAGCGCAGTTGATGCACCTGAGGAACGACGCGGTCGTCGCTGGGTCTAAGTTGGCCGTGGCCGTGGAGGAATTCGCGAAACATTCTGGGAGCGTGGATACGGTTGCTACAGTCGGCGGGTTCACGGTGAAACCAAACGCGATTAACTCGGTCCCGCGAAGCGCGGTTTTGGAGATTGACGTGAGAGATATAGATTTGAAACGCCGAGATCTCGTGGTGGAGCAGATTATATCCACGGCCAATAAAGTCGCCTCGGAACAAAGAGTGAGAGTAAACGTACGCATGATCAACAAAGACGATCCTGCCACGTCTGGCGACAGCGCAATGAGCGCGGCAGAACTCGCCGCGTCGCACTTGGGACATACCCAAAAGCGCATGGTCTCGAGAGCCTACCACGACACGTTATTCATCGCCAAAGCGTGTTCAAACGTTGGAATGATTTTCATCCCGTGCTTCAAAGGCTACTCGCACCGCCCGGACGAGCATTCCACGGAAGATCAAATACGTAAAGGCGTCGAGACGTTAGCGCTGACGATGGCAAAACTTTCGAGAGAGAGGCCGATCGTCGAAGACCACGAGGACGTGAACCAGGAACACGTGAAGCTTCCTTTTTTCATTTCGGAGGACGACGAAGAGAACAACAACGCAAAAACAGACCCGCCAGAACCGAACGACGAGTTGTGATTCAAATTTATACACGCGTAACTCGTAAAATGTGACAGAGGCATGCAGGCCGCGTGACGCTGTCGATCCAGTACATAGTTCTCCCGTAAACCCATCATCGTCTCGTACTTCTTTTGCGACTTCGATTTCTCTTCTGTCACAAAAAATCGCACTAATCGAAAACCAATATAAAAGAAACGCAAACAAACTACTTCGATGACGACGACGATGAGGACATCTGCGATACTCGCGACGGCAAAGACGGCGACGACGACAACGACTTATATCGCTTCTTCAAGATGCCGAAGTCGAAGTATTTGCGTCGGCTTCGCTGCCACGTCGTCGTCGGGGAAAACAAGAAGACAAAGAAGAAAATCAACGCGCTTTACTAAAGGCGTTTGGGAAACGAAAGCGCTCCTCTCGGAAGAAGAAAACCAAACGCAAATTGCCTCGTGTAAGAAATACGTCTCCGATTTGACGCAGATGAACATGAAACTCCCGTTAATACGTCGATACGTGGCAGGAGCGAAGAACGATTTGAAATTGTTGCAAAGCTTTCAAGATATGCTGGCGGAGAAGAGTTTGCAGGAGGAGAACGAAGACGAGGAGAAACGCAGGGAGAAAGTTTTGTTGATGCTGAACGATTTGAGGTTAGATAAAGCGGAAGAGGAACAATTTTGGTTAGAGCGAGGGGAGGACAGAGTGACGAGTTCGTTGACGGATAACGCGGTTGGATTGACTGAGGACGATAAGGTGGAAGTGAGTCGGATGTTGGCGACGGGGACGATGTTCGCCGTGCAAGGCGCGGTGTGGAACGCGATTTTGTTGTTGTTGACGGTGGCGGGTATTTTGTTGTTCGTGGGGAGAGGCGACGTGAACGTGGCGACGCCAGGGGCGACTGGTGCGATTGGATACTAAAGAAGGAGAGATTTTAATTGTTTTAATACTGTAGCACGCTAGTCCCTCAAGCTTCTATTTTACATTTTCTTCTTACACGAGCGCAAAAACGCTCGCCGCTTCTCGTCGGACGTCCGGCGATCGATCCTCCAAAGCGAGTTTGATCATCGATTCACACGATTCCTTGAGTTTACTCAAACTCGATTCCATTTTCGCTCGCGAAAGCAGTGCTCCAACTGCTTTGATTGTTTCAATTCTCAACGCCGCTGGCGCGCTGTTACCGACTTCGCTCAACGCTTCGCTCGAAATTCGCAAAAACTCGTCGTTATATTTTTCTCCTCCGACGTTTGATGATGATTTAGAGGAGGTGAACAGACCTCGGAACATTCGAAATGAGGAGACTCGGGTTTGCCACGGCTTGCCGAGCGCAGAATGTTCGATGGCGACGCGGTAAAGCGCGGAGTGCACGTCCGAGGAGGCAACGTCTTTGAGCTCACCGACGACGCTTAAACATTCCATGGCGCGTTCCGTGAACGCCGATTTCGATTTGTTCTTCTCGAAGCGTTCCATCTCTGCGTCGGGACCATCCATTTCCATTTCGTCGTTTTCCTCGTTATTTGTATCTCCCATTCCAGCATCACGACCATCAACGCCACTGCTCACGCGTGCAGTAAGACTCGAAACGAGCGCCTCGACGAAACTCTGAAACTTTGCATCCTTCACGAACGACGCCGGCGCGACGTTTTCCTCCTCACCTGGACCGCTCGCCACTAACTGTTCGAGGGAACTCTTCAGCGCCTGCACTCCAGCCGCGGCGAAACCGTCGTCTTTGCTCTCGACGCACTTTGTTAAACGATTCAAGGCTTCGAACGACGCGTCTTTATTACTTCCATTTTTTTCAACCATCGCCATGGAAATCATCGCTTTCAACACGTTCCCTAACGCAATTGCCAAATCATTCTTCCCTTTAAACGCGCGATTCGAGCGCAGCTCGTTAGAAAGCACTTCTAACATGTCGCGCATCATCTTTTCTTTGTTTGCATTCATCTCGTCCGTATTGTTTATCGACGCATCTTTGGTACTGAAACTCGTACTTTGCATCGCCGCCGATACCGTTCTCGCCGCTCGCGATTTGAGCGAATAGTTTGTACCTTCCAAGTGTGGCTTCAAGAAAGAATTCCAAAGATTTGGAAAATGTTTGCCGATGGCGGAACCTCCTCCGGCGGCGCCGGCACCACCGCCGCTCAACTCTTCCCAGGCGCTCTCCCAACACTTTGCGACGGATGCGTTTTCATCGAACGTTCCAAAATATGCCAACGGAAGTAACTCATCCTCGAAGTCTTTCAAGCACTCGACGCCTCGAGAATCTTTGGCCATTTCAGAGATGATTTCAGCCGCTGCTTCGCGGTTCGAACAGTTGCTGCTGTCGTCGTTGGCGAGTTTCAAGACGTCTGCGATTGTTTTTTCTTGACGTTTAAGCGTAGCAAAACGTAAACACGTCGCGAATGTTTGGCAGTATTGACGGAAGACGATTTTTGAAGACGCGCCACCAGAGGACACGCCGTTCAGAACATCTGGCGACGCGAGTAACGCTTCACAAATCTTACCGGCAAAAAAGCCTTTCGCTGCATCTGGTCGTCTCGCGCATAAGCGAACGCAAAACCGACCCGCACCAACCTTTGTGTTCAAACCTAACCCTTTCTTGAAAATGTTCGTAAACACCGGAGCTAACAATTTCGTCTCTTCTAAATCGACGTGTTGAATGAACGCGTCCAGAGCATCCGAAATAATCGAGTTCGAGCTGGCTTGCACGCGCGCGTTTTGAAAGTTCTCAACGACAGAGTTATTTCCGTTAGCGTCGGTGTCATTTCCGAACATTGCGGTAACTCTTTGTTCGTAATAATTCAATCGCGTATCCTCAAACGTGGATAGAGCCTCTAATAGCGCTTCCACTGCGGTCACGCAGTGCGGTTTCAAAGCTTCCGCGGGAGCTTTCTTCAGGATTTCGCACGCGACGAATAACGAAAGCTCTCTCGCGACAGAGGAGTCCGATTTTAATCCTTTCTCGAAAAGTTGAGGAAGGATCAAAATGCACGCCTTCTTTGCGACGTTTCTCTTTTCGTCCCGCGTGGAGGAAGCTAACGATTCCCCTATTTGATTGGCATCAGTCAATCGTAACGATAACGACCGCAACGTCTTCACAAACATCATCCCTCGAATTCGAACGGTTTCTTTAATATCATCTGCAACTCTAAACGCAATCGTCCATGCCTCTGCGAGTTTTTTCTCTACGATATCAAACGTCTTGCCTGCACCGCCGCTCGAGAACAACTCTGCCAATGCTTCCGCGGCGGATTGACGCACGCGCCATTCGCGCGAAGAGCAATCGAGAAGGAGACGTTCGCAAATTTGATCGAACATTTTCACCGATAAATCAGAAGCGACAACCATTTTATTGTCATCATCACTTTTCTTCTCTTTCTCAGCCGCGACAAGGGTTTGCCACGCCGCCTCGGCGGTTTCTCGCATGTTTAAATTGACGTCCTTCCGCAACCGATATAATCGAGGTGCGAGTTGTTCGCTGTGCGCGGATAACGACATGCCCGCTTTCTTTGCAATTCTAGCGATACCAGCACCCGCAGAGGCGGCGCGATTAACTTTCTTCTGGTGGTTCGAAATCTCCATGAATTTATACAACAAGTCGGGTTGTCCGATATCAGACACGACCGAACAGAGTTCTTTGTACGTGCTCAACATAGAATCGCCTGCATTGCCACCACCACCACCACCACCACCACCATTGTCACTAGTCGATGTCTTCTTTTCTTTCGCTTTCGCTTTCAACGCGTCGTCGCCAGTCAAGTTTAAACCGTCTTGGAAAACAACCGTATCGTCCTCGACTTTCGACATCGCGCGTTTCTTGCCTTTATTGCTCGTTTCACCACTCAAAGCTTTGGTGAGATTTTCGAGCAAAGTCGCTTTGCTCGCTTCGTCTCCTCGATCGTATAACGCGGATAAACCAGTTGAGGCCATTTCCTGGGTGGTAGTATTCGTATCGCCGAGTGCCGCTAAGAGCGCTTCGTGCGCGTCATCGAAACGGGACTCGAGCAAAGGGATGGTGTTTATTTTCGTGCCTTTCTTCGCGTTCGAGTCCTCGTCGTTCGCATCAACCGCGTCGTCCGAAACTATGGATGCAGAGGAAATGGACGGATTCACAAGAGAACAGAGCACAGCCGTTGCGCCACACCGAATCTCTTCGCGTGAGCTAAACAAGAACCCTACTTTGGACTCTCCTTCCTTACCGTCGTCGTCGAATAGATATTTTAATATTATTTCGCGAAGAGCGTTTCGGTTACCAACGGTAGCGTCTGTTGACTCTTCACCATTACCTATTTTCACAGAGGGTGTTGTCGCTTCAGTGCCAATATCCATAGAATCAGAATTTGGCTCTTTTGGCGATTCAAATAACTCATCAACCTCGCGGTCAATGTCGCGGACAAACGGCGTCAAACTCGCGTCGCCGCCATCCTCGCTCGCAATATCGGTGCTCAAAACGAGATCAGATTCGCCATAAAACCCGAACTTTATAGAATCCGCTACTGCAAATCGAACGTCGTCTTTCTTTACCGTGAGTAATGAGAAAACTTTCTCAACGAGTGGTTTCGCGGCATCGAGCGATGTTGCGATCGTGGCGCCGCGGCGAAGCGCACATCCGGCGGCAAAAGCGGCCGAGGCGGCAACTTTCGGTGCAGCCGCTGCGCGATCCATGGCTTGCGACAGCGCAGCAATATCATCGTGCGATATGACGAAGTTATTGTTCGAAGTGAACAATGTTCCCAAACACTCGCATCCTGAAATACCTAGCATGACTTCTTTCGAAGGCGCGTCTGTTCGGGGCACGTTGAGTACAGCCTTACGAAAAATGGACTTCGCTAACTCGTAGCGTTCTGGTGTAAACATGCTCGCAGACTTCATTTCTTTGGTTGCCGTAGCTATCAACGCACTCAAAGATCTCAAAGCACCGTCGGCAAGCTCCGCGCGTAAGTTAGAGGCTGCCGCCGCGTCGCTTTCGTTCAAAGCGACTGCTTTTGAAGCGGTCTCCAAGAAACCGGAAACGAGTGCCTCGACGTCGCTCTCTGTGAACGAGTTCAATTTTAACATAGCCCCTATTAGATTTGCAGATGCCTTTCGCGTGATCGCGTCGTCCGTAGCGGAGAAAAATTTTGCGGCGCGAAGGTAGTATTGATAATTATCCTTCTCGTTCGCCATAGAAGAAGAACCTTCCGCTTTGTGCGCCGAAAACAGAACATCGCGAAGTTCAATCAAGGCGAGCGAGGCGAGTCTCGGTCCACTCGTCCTAAGCAAACAGTGCTTCAAGAATCGTCGATAACTTGCGCTGGTGCTAGCATCGTCGGCACCTCTGTTCATATGAAATCGACGACTTTGTCGAAGAAACTTCAAGAGCGCAAACATCACCTTTTCCGGAAGCGGCGATTGGTCATCTTCTCTTTGCGGATCTTTCGCGAGGAGCGTATTCTTTGATTCCGCTCCATCGAGCATGCGCGCAACGGTTGAATATCCATCCATTTCCCCTTCCTTTCGTAAAATGAGCGCCGAGCGAGCGGCATCGCGAATGTCCAGCTCAGGACGCGCGCAGTTCAACGCGCACGCGAAACGCACGGCAACTGAATCGAATCGGAAACAATTTTCACTCCCGGCGAATCGGAGCGCGAGAAGTAACGCCGATTTCGCGCCCGGCGGCGTAGCTTTACCCTCACCAGTGGCATCCGAATAACTCGCATCTGATGATGCGAAAGTAGTAGAGGCATAACGTTCTAAAACTCCCGCGACGACGTATTCCATGGCTAATTTTTCACCCTCTTTGACGATGGAATCCTCTTCGCACGCGCGCAACAACGCGCGGCCACACTCAACGATAGAACTTCGAGTGTGTGAATCGTATTCGTTTTCAATCTCGGTAAGAACGCGCTTGAGGAACTCGACCGAGTCGATGCTGCTCTTTGAAGAAGCACTCTCTGCCATCATCATATCTTGCGAAGCCTTGATCAACTCTGGCGCGCGTTCGATGAGATGCCCGAGCGATTGAAAACAGAAACCTTTCAATTCCATGGCGCGGATTCGTTCCGATGTCGTCATAGTAGCCGGTGAGGACGTTTCTAAAGTATCGAGAGTTATCAAACACGTCTCGAGAAGTTTTGGTGCGGCTTTTTCAAGAATGTCTTTCTCGGCGTTCCGTAAAATCCACGCGGAAAATTCCATCCCGGACGCTCTCAATTGCTTCGAACGCGGATTATTCAAAGACGACGAAACAATCTCGACGTTTTGCGGGAACAAGTTCGCGCTGCGTTGCGAACGCGATAAAACGCGACGCAAAATATTGGACCGAATTTCATCGCTCGCCGGCTGCACTCGGATTTCTCTAGGAACATCCTCGCTATCGCCAAGAAACCATCGAAGTTCGTGCGTTATGAACGCTTCGTTATCGGCGTCTAAATCCGGATGCGCGCCGTCCACGCCGCACCGTTTCTTTAAAACCGTCTCGCCGTATGAACGACACGCCTCGGACGCGTCGCATGCCACCGCTAACGCGACCGGAAAGAGTTCTTCCGCAGATACGATATATCTCTTCACCGTCCTCAGTAATTCCACTTGCATGGCATTTTCATCCTCTTCTTCTCCTCCTCCGGTTGTTTCGTTTTCCTTTTTGTCTTCCTCGTACACGCACGCCTCGGCTAAAAATTCCAAAAGAGCTTTCTTTCGTTCCGCTAAAGACTTTAAATCGACACCCATGCGCCATCGACCGGCGCTAGAACTCGATGCAGACTCTCGCGCTTTCATTCGCGCCTCCTTATCGCTCACCGCGACGTCGCCTAAAATCTCCTTCATTAAACTTTCGCTCAATCCGGGTCCCGGTCTGTTTTCGTCTTCTTCGTCCGCCGGCGCCGCCGCACCGCCCGACGGAATCGCGTTCCCAGCCAACCTCGCTACGCCGCTCACAAACGCCTGCTCTCTCGCTCTTCGCATCTCCGCACTCGCCAACTCCACGTCCACACCACTCCCGCTCGTCGTCTTTGCCAAATTCGGTTGGTATTGCGCCGTCGCTAAAACGTGTCGCAAAAACCGTTTCCTCGTTCGCGCGTTGGACATCCACTTCGCGCTGTTCCCAATCGACCATCGTTCTTTCACGTTCTCTTCGCCGATGACATCCACCGCCACTCTCAGCACCTCTTGCACCGTCTTCTCGTCCTCTATCCCTCCATCCGCACTGAAAAGTGCCTCCAACAATCTCTCCGCCGACCGTCGTTTCGTCTCGTGCGACGCTTTGCTCCGTTCAAACGCTTTCTTCGCGTACATCATCCCGAACGTCCTCACCAATCCGTTCTCTCGACCGCTTTTCCCTAACACCACCTCAATCACCCCCTCCAACGGGAACTCAATCTCTTTCAAACCGTTCGTTCGTTTGTTCACGTGCGTCAACAACTCCACCGTTTTCGTTTTCGTCCTCGCGTGCGTCGAGGACAGTTGCGCGAGCACCATCGGCAAAAGTTTCGATAAAGTCTTCTCCAGTTTCGAGTCCTCGAGTAAAGAGAGTCTCGTTAACGCGACGTCGAGTTGCGCGCACTCGCGCTGCTCTTCTTCGTTTGTTGTTCCTCCGCTCATATTTTCCGTTATGTCGTCTCGACGAGGATGATGATGTTGAGGCAAAACAAAGGCACAACACGGAGAAAAGGGCAATTTTTTATGAAGAAAAAAGGAGAAAAAATATCTCACGCAGCTGCATGAAAAAAAGAAGAAAAAACGGCTGCTTTTTCATTTTCGCTAAAAATATTATTATTTCTTTTTTCTTTCGTTGACGAACGCTTTATTTGTTGGTGCGCTCTTGAATAAAGAACTTTGCTCTAAAACGCGCGAAGCGACGAGGAGAGAAGATATATACACACATAATGGGGCAAAAGTGTTCGGCGTTGTTGAAAGAGAAAGAGGAGGAGGAGGAGGAAGAGGAAGAGGAGGAAGAGGAGGAGGAAAAGTCGTTCTCGGGGAAACCTTCTTCCTCGAACTCTTTTTTGGAGGTGAGAAAAGACTTTCTTTGGTTTTCGAAAGAAGGCGCGGTGGTCTCGAAGGACGACGACGACGACGAGGAGGAGGACGACAAGAACGCGCGAGAGGAGCGGGCGCCGTTTTTTTACCAGGACGAAGCGGAGGAGAAAAGAGGAGGAGACGAGAGCGCACCGCGCGTGGTCGGGAACGTATCCCTCGTCGTCCAAGAAGAAGAAGAAGAAGAAGAAGAAGAAGAAAAGAAAAAGAGGCAAAGAGTGGGGAGTAAATCAAAGAGGTTTCGATGGACGGTAGGGGAGAAGGAGTTGCGAGAGGCGACGCAAAATGGCGACGGCGAGGTCATATCGACGATTTTTGTCGCAGATGCGCATCGCGAGTTTCGATTGGCGCTGAAAAATTCGGTCGAAGTAGAAGGCGGCGCGGCGAAGGCTTTGGTATCGGCGAGGCTGGAATGTTGCCCGCCGCCGTCCTCGAAAGCGGCGAACGCGGTGGACGTTGCGGCGACGATGCGCGTGTCTTTGGAGTTTTCGACGAAAAGAGGTGAAAACAGTATCAACGACGAGAGTAGAGCATCAATCATACTGCGCGAAGCGTACACGAGACAGGTGTTGAATCAAGGCGAATGTCTCGTTTTGCGCGATTTTTTCAAGAGCGACATCGCCGAGAGCAACGCGACGAAGCTCACTACCACGAAGAAAAAAGCAACGACGAGTACAAAAGATAGATTTCAACTCGTATGCGAGGTGGATTTTGACTCTCTCGATTCAGTCCCGAGCGAACGCGATGATGAAGACGATATCAACACCTTCAACTCTTCCGCAATCGTTGCGTATTGCGTCTCTCTTTCGCCTCTCCTTTTCGTCTTTGAAAACTTCCTTCACGAAAGCGAGTGCGAATTCTTGCGAACGCTCGCGGATAAAGATTTAAAACGATCGAGAGTGACCGATGGGAAACTTTCCAACGGGCGCACGAGCTCCTCGTGTTTTCTCATCGGTGCAAAGGGCAAAGAAGATGTAGTGAAAACGATCGAAAGACGCATGTTGGATGCGATTCGCAGTACGCCGGTGTTGACGACGAGACGGTTCGATACGCTAAAATTAAAAGGTTCGGAGCCAATGCAGATCGTCCGGTACGGTAAGAACGAAAAGTACACGAGTCATTTCGACAACAAAGCGGGATCATTTCGTCGAGTGGCAACGTTCATGTGCTATTTGAGCGACCAGTGCGAAGGTGGATGCACGACTTTCCCAAAGGCCGAACCGCTTTTCTTGGAACCGTCTTTCGATGAGCACGGGGCGTTCAAGCCTTTTGGAAGGAAGAAGAAAACCGTCGCATCTGAGCAACACGGAGTTAAAATTCACCCGAAACTCGGTCGCGCCATTTTATTTTTCTCCATCTCCGAGGAACCGTTCAGAGAAAATCCGCTCTCGCTGCACGAAGGGCAAACGGTAAGAAAAGGCGAGAAGTTCATCTGTACGAAATGGTTGACGAGAACCGAAGAGAGCGAAAACGAGGAGGACGATTTCGTGTCTTCAGACGAAGCGGACGCGGATTGATAGAGACGTTGTTTTCAGCGCGAAACCAGGAATAAGAGAGACAGAGAGACGCGTACATTTAAAGCAAAAGTTGTACTTTTAATTCCGATTAGTATTGAATTGTATATTTCCAAAATTAATTTTCTAAAGATCTTAGTAGACGCGCATCTTTCCTTCCACCATCGCTCATATTTGAGTACTGGTGTCGGCTGTGTCAGCCATCGAGCGCACCGTGTGTATATTATATTTTACAGGTACAAAACTTTCCCCTCCCTCTTTTCTACATCTTTTCTTTCTCTATGTAAAATGAAACGTGATTAGGAATCCTTGGACTTTTTACTTTTCTTCTCGTCGCTACTCGAGTTGTCTCGTTCTCTCTTGCTCTTCTTGTCCTTCTTCTCTTTCTTTTCTTTCTTGCTCTTCTTCTCTTTCTTATCTTCCACGACCACGTCTTTGTCTGGATTATACGCCTTCTTGGCGGCGATAACGGCGCCGTCGCGGTCTTTATCCAACTTTTTGTTCTCGTTGTTCATCTTCGTCACGCCGCTGGCGTCGCCCAAAGTTTTACCCTCCAACTGACGCAAGCGCGCTTCCACTGTCGCTCTGGCGTTAATACCAATCGTAGCTTCCGTCTCTTCCCCGAGCGCATCCACTCTCGTCGCCAAAGAACACTTTGCCGCCAAAACTCTCGAAATCTTTCCTTTAAATTTCGGCGCAGCTTGCCCGATTAAACTCGCGTGGTAAATCAAACCGTATTTCGGCGTATCGTGTTTCGTTTTTAACGCTCTGAACAACGCCTTCTCCGCGCCTAGAATCTGCACCGTCGAGGCTGGCTGTTTCGCCAGGTTGATCAACGAACCAGCGTGTGAAATCAATCTCGCGCCAACCAATTCGCCAACCAACACCGTTAAATTCGGCGCGATGGCGTTCATTCTCGCCTTCAAATACTCCGACAACTGCGCCCGGTATTCGCTCAACGAAATCACTTGGTCCGCCAACTGACCAATGTTATCCAAGTCTGTCGGCGCGATTTCCGTTCCCATAGAAATTACTGACGCGTCTTTGATCTCATTCTCCACGTCTTCGTCGATGGTATCGATGCCGCTAAAATCAATATTCGCCGCGTTGGCGCGATCGCCCATCAATTTTGCAGCCTTTGCGTACGCGTAGTTATCCGAAATAATCTTCGTCAACTCCGGAAAGTGCCATCCGTACCACTCTCGCACTCGCATCGCGTACGTGTTCAATTCCTTATCCAACTCGTCCAACAACCCGATCGCTTGCACGACCATCGTGTCCACCTTCTCGGGAGAAAATTTCAGCTTATATCTCGACAAAGAGTGCGACAAACCCAACGCCATCGGCGCGATATCCGCGTCGGTTAAACCACCAATCAACTCATTCAATTGAGATCTCACCCCTCGCATCAACTCCATCACGTTGTTCGAATACACGCACTCGATCCCCAATTTTTCTTTAATAGCCACCCCGAGTTTAGAATCCGCAATCGCCAGCGTTTCATCCTTCACGTGCTTTTTCAAAAACGTCTTCAACGACTTCCCGACTTTAGACTCCACCATCGTCGCCGCTGCCGCTAACGCGTCCGTCGTGTTTTCAAACTTCCCGAACGCTTTCATCGAGACCACTTTCTTGGCCGATTCCGCGCTCGAAAATGATTTCGCCAATGCCTTTATTATTACGAACGCATCGCAAAATAGAAGAGTTTTTGTGTAAATTGAGAGAATTTTTTGTCAGCAAACAGAGGAGGAAACAATCGATTTTAGTAGTAAATAGTATTCTCTCTCACACTACCGCTCTTAACGACGCAGCAGCCATCACTCGTAAACGAGAGAGAGGGAGAGAAGACAAACGAAACGAGCGCGGAATGCGACGAGCTAGTCGCGGAGTAAAAAGAAAAAGTTACGCTCCGCGTCGAGAAGCGGATTCAAAAAGGAATTTTCTGTTCGTTAATTGCCCCCGAGAAGAATGAATTGGCGGCGGGAAAACAAAACACACGCATCATCATCATCATCATCATCGCAAAAGAAGAAGAAGAAGAAGAACAAACAGAGATAAACGCACATCGATATCTTTCAACTTATCCTCGTCTTTGACTTTGAACAAGGAGTACCCCGCCGGGGTTTCGAATAAGAGCAGCATCTTCTAAGAGTTCGTGTTGTATCTCACGAGACTCTCGTTCTTTCTTTTAATGGAGAGAGGCGCGAGAGGGATCCAATGCGACCCGTTTCTATGTAGGGTTGGACACCCTAAACATGTTGTGTGCGCGATATTTTTTTCCAACGACCAAAATCACTCCATTCGCTTCACCGTCATCGTCATCACCGTAACGTTCAGTAAACATGTCGTCATCCAATAACGACCACCACGCGAATACGAATAACGTAATCAGAGACGGTTTGAATGCGATAAACAACTACTGGATGTCCATTCCAATCCCAGACGCCTTTCGCGCGTTAATTACCGTCCTCGTCTTCCGGAACATTTTGTTCGCCATTCGACGGTACTTCTTCGGCGACGAACGAGAACTCTCCTCTCGGAACGGAGGTGATAAAGGCCTCGTCGTCGAGTGCGAATCGCTCGAGCAGGTGGAAAAAGAAATCGAAAAAGCGAAACGGAGAGAGAAAGCGGTCGCGATTGATTACGGCGCGACGTGGTGCCCACCCTGTCGAAGAATGAAGCCAATCTTTGCGAAAATGTCCAGGGAGTTTCGAGACGCGTGCGCGTTTTTAGCCGTGGACGTGGACAAAGCGAGAGACGCCTCCATGGCGGCGAAGATTCAGTGCATGCCGACGTTTCAGTTTTACATGAAAGACGGCGAAAAGTTGGACGAGGAAGTTCAAGGTTTGGACGTCGGGAAGTTACGGCGAATATTGACGAAAGATTTAGATTGCCGAGCGAGCGAGGAGGAAGAAAAGGAAGAGAAAGAGAACGCGAAGATAATAGCTCAGCCCGGGCCGGGTACGATCAAAGATAAAAAGACGAACTGATGATTCGAGCGGTGTTGGTCACAAAAAAGTGTTTTTCGCTTTGAGAGCTCGCTCGCGCGTCGGCGCGCTTTTCGCGCCCCTTGTACTAGTTAAAATTTGCCAGCACTTTTGAGAAAAGAGGTCAAAATTCAGTTCAAATTTACCCTACAATTCAAACACCTTTGCGCGCGCAAAACCTTCTTTTCTTACTCCCATCACCGTCTCAAAATCGTCTTTGTTTCGACTTTCAGTAAAGGCGATCTCAGTAGTACTCTCTCGAAATACGTGCTTGAATTTTGTTCTCGTTGTTCTCGCGCTTTAAAAGTGTTCTTCGTCGTGTGAGAAAATGACTTCCCTGTCGACCGCCTTCCCGGAACGGATCCTCGCTCGGGCGATCGCGTTCCTCTCCCTCCTTCTCCTCCTCCCGAGCGAGAACAACTTTTGTCCGTTTTTGTTCGCGCGAGCGGCGGTACGGAGCGAAACCTGGCCGTTAGGGATATACAAGAACCAAACGATCGCGTTCAAAAACTTCAACACGGACGACGACAGCGGAACCACCAACAACGAAGGCGTCGGGGAAATTATGTTCGAAGCGAGTGTCACCTCGTTGACGAAGGGAGATTTGATTTTAGGGAGCGCGAACCACGCGAGCGCGTCGGACGGGACGCACACGGTCGGGGCGAAAATTCTCGCGTTGCAAGCGCAGCTCGATGCGATCACGACGGAAGTGCTCGGACTGACGCCTCCGTCGCCACCTCCTGCGCCGGGGATGTTTTTTACGGCGGTGGCGCTGAGCGACGACGGGGGGCAAGTGACGGTGGATATCGGGGAAACAGCGTTCAACGAAGCATTTCAGCTTTGTCCGCTCGTGAAATACGTTCGAAATGGTGCAGACCACGCGTATTATCATCGCATCACAGATATTCCGTCGAACTTTGACGCGTATTCGTTGTTCACGTACACGTGGAAGGACACGAACAACGTGCTAGGCACGGATTTTGATCTCTTCGATACTTTAGACGACTTACGCTCCAGCGCCAACAAGTGGCAGTTTTGTAACTACAACGACCCGGACGTGGGGTTTCCGAGAGATTGCGGCAAAAAAACGTTTGTTGGCGACACGTGGTTCTCCATGCCCGGGGATCGATTCAACGCGAGAGGGTTGGAGGGCGGCGCTTCGTTCGAGATGTGGAGCGGTGGCGGCTGCCCAGGAATGGTGGATCCGATTCCGTCGGCAAGTTGGGCACAGTTCGTTGAAGAATGCTTAGAGGAAAATGGTGCGAAATTCACCGGTGAATGCACTGAGTGGGCGTCTACAAATAATTACGGGACGATGCCGAGGTGGGACACGAGTTTGGTTGAAGATATGAGTTCCACTTTTACTGGAAAAGACGCCTTTAACGGCGACATTTCGAAGTGGAACACAGAAAAAGTGACTAAGATGAATGAAATGTTTTCTTCCGCTTCTGCGTTCAACCAAAACATTGGGAATTGGAACACAGCGCAAGTGAATGATATGTATGATATGTTTTATTCCGCTTCTGCGTTCAACCAAGACATTGGGAGTTGGAACACAACGCAAGTGACTGATATGAGTAGAATGTTTGCTCAGGCTTCTGTGTTCAACCAAGACATTGGGGGTTGGAACACAGAAAAAGTGAAATGGATGGATAATATGTTTAATTCCGCTTCTGCGTTCAACCAAGACATTGGAAATTGGAACACAGAAAAAGTGACTGATATGTCTCATATGTTTTCTTCCGCTTCTGCGTTCGACCAAGACATTTCCTCGTGGACGGGAACGGCAGCGACAACGGCGCAATCTAACATGTTTCTCGGAGCGACTGCATTTGAAGCGAAATTCGCGTGTGCCGACGCCGTCACCGGTCCGGCGAGTTCGTGCGATACGATTAAAAGTACTTGGTTAATCACTGCTTACTCGTATCTTGGTGAAGGCGAGTGTCGTCAATCTGATGGCAGTTACCCAATAAAATTCTCGAAAGGCTATTACGATTTGAACCCTCACACGAGCGGTACTAATGCTGAGCAAGCTCTGGACCGATGTAAGGCAAAGTGTTTCGCATTCGCGTGGTGTTTAGCTGCCGAAGTTGTACTTCGGGATATTTGGGATACACCTGAGTGTCGATTAATTACGGATTGGAACGCTTATGTTGTTGAATCGACGAATACATTCCAAAACAATCAATGGGGAGGTACGCAAAGTATAGATGGTGAAAATTATCAGACGTATTGCAATGGTGGCTCGTCCCCGTGTAGCTCTTCAAATGTTTTCGATGGAGGGAAACTCAACAGTCGAGATGGATACCACTGTTACATAAAGACTGCTTCGATATGATACGATATAAAATACGAGTTTGAAGTTACTTACTGTTATTACTTTACCCCTCCTGTTATTACTCTTTCCAACCTTTCCACCAGACTATTATATTACACTCGCCATTGAATGTGTGCACTCTAATCAAAAGGCGTCGGGAACTCTTTTGCAAAAAACGCCTATTTTTTATCTCGAGAAAATACAACGCGTATTCCATCTCATTAAAACTCTCTCCCGTACGTCACCTTCTCCTTCGAAAAGGCGGCACATTCCACGCGAACAATCCTACGCACGCGACCGCACTATGAGCATGGAACGATCTATGTCCGAGCACGGGGTCGTCAACCATCACCATCAAATTCGTTCGACGCAAACGTTCGACGACGATACCGCGAGAAATATGAGCAGAGTTGAGGCTGTTTCTTTCCAACGAGAAAGCGGTGAAAGAGAAGAAGAAGGAGAAGAAGACGAGGAAGAACAGCAGCAGCAACAACAACAACAGCGAGACGTGATCGAGGTCCCGCGAGGTTATCGACGACCGCGACGCGCGTTGATGCGTCAAATCCCCGTGAGTGACCGTCCGACGAGTAACGGAACGAGAGAACGCACGAGCAGAGGACGACGCGAACTCGAGTTTGCGAGAAGCGAGTATTCGAACTTTGCAAAAGTATCGATGAAAGTTTTCGCGTGTGCGATGTTGGCGGCGTTCGCTGGACTGTTATATATCACTACGCACGAGTTCGGGCACGCAGCAGCGTGTGCGTTGACGAAAGGCCTTCGAGTGGTTAAGATTTCGATATTGTCCGTGACGATATTTGAAAGGCCCATAGCGATTGACGAACCACCTCGGGAAGCATCAGATAATGATAACGACGATGGCGACAAGAGCGGTGAAGAAGAAGATGACGCCATTATTACACCAATTGGAGACGAATATCGTTCGCGCGGTATTCAAAGTACTACCGGCGTACAAGACGAGCAAAACAGAGCTCCATCGAAGGTTGGGTATACCACTTGCGCGACCATACAAACGTATACCACTGACATATTTTTAATCGATCGAAAAGAGGCATGGATTAAAGTTTCTGGGTACCTCTCTACGTTGGCATTGCAAATAATATGTGTCAACGTCGCGCTATTTTTCAATTCTATCATTGCGGCGTCCTTTATGTATCCCGATACGTTCTTTTACGCCTGGAAACGATACCCGAATGAGGTGCAAGAGGGGTTTTCCGTTTTAATGTTTAACAAAGTTTTGCGAGAACGTCTCGAGCTTCCACCAGGAGTATCCTTCTCTAGCGAAGTTAGTGATTTTTCGAACAAGTGGGACTCGAAGAATACCGCGTTGTCGTATATGCTAACTGGTATTGGCGTCACATTGTTGTTTTGTCAAATGGTCGTGTTCGCCGTGGTCAGCGAGAAAAAGTTTCAACGACGTCTTGACTTGGAAGAAGAAAGGGATCGATTGCCGCCATTACGAATACCGCGAACGAGAAGTGGTGTGTGATATAAAAGAATAGTAATAGATGCATTCGAGTCAATATTAAAATTAAAGAATGCGTGGTGAGAGTATCAGCAGTAGTAGTAGTAGTAAAAGTAGTAATATCATCGTCTTTTTTGATACGCTCGCGCGATGCGCTAAAAATACGCGAGCGCTCATTTTGGTAGTATCGTCGTAAAGTAACATCTTTCTCGCGTGATCTTTGTTTTCGTCGTCGTATACTTTCAATATTTATTTTTCAGCTTGCTTCAAAGCGTCCAAGAGTGCGGGACAACGATTTCCCCGGACGGATCCTTGTTGTTCATCTTATCGTCTTCGCGTTCGACAATGACACTCATCGCTGCGTAGCCAATCTTGGCCAATTTCAACACTTTCTCTCTTAAAACTTCGTGTAATTTTGGCGGGCAGCACGACGCGTCACCACAACCAACCATTACCATCTCTTCTGCGCACGTTTCGATTGCGTCGTTAAAGATTTTATTCTTCAAGGACCAGATGTCCTTGGATTTCACGGCTGAAGCGATGTAGTTTGTGACTCGGTTGATATCGCGCTGAAAAATCTCGCCGCGTTGGAACAGCTTTGAAACCGCCGATGAAAGCTTTTGGAACTTTCTCGCGTTGTTTCGTTCGATGCGAGCAGTTTTGTTATGTTTTTGCTCTTCAGATTTGGTAAGCCAGGAAGCGAATCGTTGTTGCATATCCGTTTTGAACGCGCGCAAAGCGTTATCGATTATTCTCTCTTCTTTTTCAACGCCGGGCGACGAGTTGGTTCGTCTTTGACTTACCCGGCGAGCAGAGAGACGAGACGACGACATCGACTGTGCACTTTCTATTCTCTTCCGTTTCTTCGTCGATGAGTTTGTCGCCTCAGCTGCGCTTCTTGCCATGAAAAACAAAACGAAGCTATCGTCCCAGTATTCGATGAGTCGCGTCACGATCTCGTCGCGATAGACGTCAAAGACGTTTCTCGTATCGTTCATTGTCGACGAGTTCAGTGCGTCCAGCCCCATCCGAAATGCGTCCATAGATCGTAACGTCTGTCTTATTATTCTGGACGATAACGCGATGTCCTCTTCTATCCCGAACATAAACAAGGAGGTCATCGAAATGTTCTGATCGAAATACATCGTCGCATCGTCACCTCGCGAGTAGTCGAGATGTTGCATCATACACGAGCCTCCGATTTTCGCGGCAAACATGTTCGATTCAAAGAACGGATTTTCTCTCCCACGATCGCCGAAATGACTCAAATGCGAAAAAGCTGCCAGATTGGTGGTAGTTTTCGTACTCGTGGCGGATTTCTTTTGAGCGCTGCCTGGGATGTCGAGTAAGTTCACCGACTGGAACGTCGCGCAATGTTGCGTGAGTAAAGCTAAGAGCGCGGAGGCCTTTTCCACGATAACGCGATTTGTTACCGTAGGAGGAAAAAATCCATTCTCGTCTTCACCATCGTAGTCGTCGTCGATTTCAGTGTCCATTGAAACGTCGTTATTATTGTTGTCGTTGTTGTTGGTTCTTCTCGCGGTGCCGTTGACGATATCGCCGTGTACAATTTCATCGTCCTCGTTGTCCATCTCGTGAATATTTTCGTCATCGTCCACACAGCAAAACGTTCTCTGCTCGATTTTCTCTTCTCGTGCCAAAGTAATAGTGGCGTTTGCCGTCTGTTGTTTGAAAGCCGCGTTGCTTTTCTCTTCGCTTTCGATGTCTTCTTTGAAGGCGACTTGAATCATTTTTGAAACGCCTATTTTAATGCGTTTCCAAGCCTCCTCAGTCGCGACGGATGTTTCATGCGGTTTTTTCGTATCGATACGTTCGGTGAGATGCGAAAAGTCTGGCGTTCCGAGACAGAAGTGCACAAACGTATAAATACGAGCGTCGCAAATGGAATCGAGTGCGATTTTCCAATCGAATAGTCGTTCGTCGTTCGTCGTATCTTCGTCGTCGCTGTCGTCTATGTCGTTTTCGAACGCGCCGTCTTGTTGAAACGCAGCTATTTCCTCGTCGTAATCTGCTGGGGCATTGAAATGAAACGCATCAAACTGGTGCGGTGTCCCAAACGGGTCGTCGTCACGCGTGTCCGGATCTTCGTCTCCATCAACTTCGGCACCGTCTGTCTCTTCCTCCTTCTTTCGCCTCTTCTCGCGTTCTTGTTCAAGCATTCGTCTCACTTCCTCCTCTCCCGTTCTGTCTCTAGCCTCTTTAGTCGTTCGAAACGTCTGCAACTCCTTCTCCAACACGATCGCTAAGGTCTCGCCGATGTCCTCCGGCGACCACTTTTCAACAACCGCTCGTAAGTTTTCGCACTCCCTTCTGAGCGCGTCGCCCTCGATAACTGAAAACTCTTTCTCATCCTCGTCGTCCAGTTCGTTATTCCCTTCGTCGTCATCTTCTTCAACATACAAATCAATCCCTTCTTCCTCCTCCTGTCCATCTTCGCGTTCTTCCTCTTCATCTTCCTCCACACCTGCAACTTCCGCGTACTTTCTCTCGGTCGCCTTCGTCAACTGTTTCAACCGTCTCAGACCCATCGGTAGCTTCGCCATCTCCGAGACCCGGTCCTTTCCTCTCCTTCCGCACTCGGAAGAGTTCAACAACCCGGCGACTAAGGTCCCTCGCATGTGCTTCGAAATCTCGCACCTCTCCGCCATCGATTTGACGTACAGTTGCACGTCCTCGTCCGTCGCTTCGGCGAAAACACCCCTCGCGGAAGTTTCCTCTCGAAAAGGAGAGAAATACACCGCTTTTTGCAAAAGCTGCTTTTTGCCGATTTTTTTCGATAACTCCTTCGCGCACTTCGAGCTCTCCTCGAACAAGCCTTGTCTGACCCACCTCGCTAGCTCCTTGTTCTCGAGCATGGTTAAGTGCGCTTTCGATTTCACCGGTAATTTCGAAACGATGATCACGCCGACGTCTATCGGCAACGACGCGAGAGAGGACTTGGCGTCGTTTTTTGTTCTTTTTTCCTCGTCTTCCGCGTCTTCTTTCAGAGTCGCCGAGAACGGTATCGGTCGGCGACTGCTTCCTCCCACGAGGAGCGGCGGCTGCAACCCAAAACATTCACCGAAACGTGATTTTCGAGGCGTATTCGGCGAGAAGTGCGAGAAAGGCACGTGTGCGTCGCGCATCGTCGGTCGCGTAGGTCTGTGTCGCGCGCGTTTCGAAGAGCGAAGAATAAGTATCGCGCGCTTTTTTTTGAGGAGCAAAAAGTGCTCACTTTTCCTTTTCAGACAAAAGAAGTTTGTCATACCCCTCTTCTTCGTCTTAAAAATTTCCTCTTTTCGAAGACCTACTCTTTAGTATTAAAGTCTCTGGTGTCGCGATGAGTAGTAACGCAGGAGCAAAGTGTGCACGCGTGTGTGCATGTGTGTGTGTGTGTGTGTGTGATAAATTAAAAAAAATGAAGGACGATACGTGTCTCTTTTTCTCTCTAGTTCTCGCCGTTCTCCCTCTCTCTCGTTCTCTCCTCTTTTTTTCTTCTTCTTCTTCTTCTTTAAAGTTCTCCTAAACTGGCTAACGAACACGATTTCGCTTTTTCTATGAACGCCTCTTGCCCTTTACCGGCGTTGCTGTTATCTCCAGACCAAGCTTTTAACGCGGACGCTTGCAACGCTCTCCCGTAACTATACGAAAGCGTCCACGGGAACGTTTTGTCGGACTCCTTTTGCATCTTGTGCATTAAATTCAACCTTCGACTGGCCGCGTCTTCGGATTGGCCGCCGGACAAGAATAAAATCGCCGGCACTGCCTCTGGCACGCACGCTAACAACACCTCGTTGGTATACTCTGCCACTTTTAAGTCGTCTTTTTCCGACTCTTCGTTCCCGCTTCCCGGCGTCACCATGTTCGGTTTCAAAACCATCAACTCCAAATTCACGTTCTCTTTGTTCAAATGCTCGAAGACTTTTGTCAACACGTTCTTCGTCACCGTCTTCGACACCTCCACGTCGTGCTTACCATCCGGCACAATTTCCGGCTCCACGATCGGTACTAACCCGTTCTCTTGACAAATCTTGGCGTACTTCGCCAAACTCTTCGCGTTCGCCTCCACCGCGTCCGCGCTCGGCAACGCCTTCTCAACGTCAATCTTCAACACCGCCCGCCACTTTGCAAATCTCGCCCCGGCTTTATAGAACGTCGCGCACCGTTCGCCTAACCCGTCCATCCCATCCGTATCCGTCTCCCCATCTCCGTCTTTCCCGACCGGTATCGTCGCCCCTTTATCCACTTTAATCCCAGGCACAATATCTTTCTTCCTTAAGATCTCCGTCAACGTTCCCGTCCCGTCTTCGCTTTTCGCATATAACGTCTCCTCGAACAAAATAACCCCGGAGATGTACTTTTCCACGTCCTTTGCGGTAAACAAGGTCTCTCGCCAAAACCGACGGTTCGCTTCGACGTTTTCCACCCCGATCGATTGAAAACGTTTTCCAATCGTCCCGGTGGATTCGTCTGCCGCGAGGATGCCTTTCCCTGGTTCGGAAAGTTTCGCGCGCGTCGATTTTAACGCATCATCAAACCCTGCCATCGTCCGTGCTTCTCGTAAAGAAAGGCTTCTGCTGCTCGTGCGGGTTCTGCGCAAAGTGTGTCGATGTTTCTTTTCGTCCTCGTTCGTGTTCCAAACGACACCGGTCACTTAAACAGATACGTAAACCCTAAATTATCCGTTTAAAAAATCAAGTCCAACACTTTTCTTTATAAATTGAGAACACAACTCTCTCTCTCTCTCTCAAAATGTCCTCCTCGTCCTCCTCCTCCTCCGTGCGGTCGTCCGGGATGGTCGTCCTGGAAGAAACTCGAACCATCGTCGCGGAAACTTTACGTTCGGCCTTCTTTTCTTCTTCTTCTTTGTTGAATTCTGATGATGGGAAGAAGATGAGTTTTTTTTCTTTGTTGAATTCTCCCCAACGTTTTACGATGAAGAAGGACGAGAAGATGTTATTCCGCGAGCCTTCGCTCGATGTGGACGTCAAAGTTGTCTGCGTGATATCCGTGGCGTTGTTCGTTTTGAACAAAACGGTGAAAGTGTTCCTGGTGGAACCGATCGCGCGGAAGTGTTTAAATTCGTCCTTGTTGGGCGAAGAAGAGGACGATAAGAAAAATAAGAAGAAGACAAAGAGGAGGAAGGAGAGGATGATGAAAAAAGCGGTGCAAAAGTTCTCGCAATCCGCGTTAGAGGCTATGATTTATCTGAGTTTTTTTCTCCTCGGCTTGCGAATCGTGAAGACGCAGCCGTGGTTTTGGCCGTCGTTTAACTGGTGGAAAAATCAGACGAGCGATTCGCGAACGTCGGCGGATTTTAGAGGGTATTATTTGCTGTACGTGGCGAGGTACGTGGCGGAGATAATTTCAGTCGGATTAGAGTACGACAGGAAAGATAAGAGGGAGATGCTGTTGCATCACTTCTCGACGGTGTTTTTGATCGGGATATCATACGCGTACGGGTTCACGAGAGTCGGGGGGATAATCATGTTGTTGTTGGACCCGGCGGACGTGCCTTTGCACGTGGCAAAGTTGTTCAAGTACGTCGCGGACGCGAGGAAGATCGAGTTGAATAAAAAGAGGAGCGGTAGAAGTAATAATAATAGGGCGATGGCGACGCAAAGAGCGATTACAGTCGGGAAGCGGTGTCAGTTTATGGCGGACGTTTTGTTCGGGGTGTTTATGGTGACGTTTTTTATCACCAGGTTGGTCATGTATCCTTACGTCGTTTACAGCTCGCATTTCGAATGCAGAAAGTTTGTGAACGTGGAAAGGAATTTGGCGTTACTGATTGGGTATTGGTCGTGCATAGTTTTGTTGTACATAGTCTTGGCGTTGCAGGCGTATTGGTTTTATTTAATTTTGAAAGTAGCGATTAAAGTCGTCACGAAAGGCGAGGCGGAAGACGTGAGAAGTGACGACGAGGACGAGGACGAGGATGAGGACGATACCGAAGATTCCGACGATGAGAACGAGTTAGAAGGGAAGAAGAAAAAGTAAAGGAATTCATCTCACTTCAATTCCCTCTTTTATGATTGTAAAGAACGAATACTATTGATTTGACTACCTCATATAAACTATCCTAAAATATATTACTAAGCTTTCCCGCACTGCGCGTCTACTGGCATGAAGCCCCTGCGATGCTTTTTGTTGCTATCTTCCTTACTTCCCGCGGATGTGCACAACGTGATTTTCTTCGATCGATCTAAATGTTCAATCAACATTTTCTCGCTTTCGAACGAGTGCACGTCCGTGCCAAATTTCCTCGCCGCCATGCCGGTGTAATAGTGGTAAGAAACCTCTTTGCCCGCTCCGTTTTCTCCAGCTCCAGCTACTTTGGTCCCAAACCCGTACGCGTTAACTTTGCCGCACAGCTGCATGGCGGCGTATACGGAAACCCATCCAGAACTGGGCGTGTTCCCACCGGGACCACCGGCGGATTCTACCCCAGCCGCGCACAATCTCGACCGATAATCAACCAACGTCTGTCGAATAATGTTAATCACTTTACTCGATAAAATCAGCAGCGTAATATCTGGTCTCCTTTTCCTCCAAAACTCGTGCAACTCGTTGAAAATCGTCGCGTCTACGCGCGTCAAAATCAATGTTACGTCCTTCTCCAACGGCAGGTTCTGATACCCCGGATCCCAAGGCGCGTACCCGTGCGAATACCTGTGCGACCACAACGAATTCAACACTCGAAACGTCGACTTTTTCCCCACGTGTAACTCGTACCCTTTCACCGGCGCCTGGTTCATCCGAAACACGACGTCGTGCGAGTCAATCGTGCCTCCAAACGACGCGTCCAAAAGCGTCCCCGAATTCCCCAACACGGCGCACCTCTTCCAACGGTACTTCTTCGCGATCGCCCCGGCGTTCGGAGGGAGCGCGTAGTACCTCTTTATCCCTCCAAAACCTAATCGTTTATAATTCTCTCTCGTGACGAACACGTCTTTCAACTGAATTCGATTCGTCGGTAAGCGTAAAGGCATGCGATGTAAAGACACTTCGTCGTCTTCGTATTCGTCTCTTCTGTTGTTGCCTCCTTTCTTACTACAATTGCCAGGGACACTCGCGAGTGCGCTCATCCACTCGGGTTCTCGTCGTAGCTTTTGCCTGGGAGGTTTCAAAATTTCCCCGGTAAAATCGTCCAATTGTAACGCGTACGATTCCATGTCGTTCTTCGTTCCGTCTTCGTCTTCGTTCACATCCACGTCGTCGTCTTTCTCCATCTCGAATTCCATCCCCAAGTTGTTGTTGTTAATGTTGTCGTCGTCTTCTTCTTCTTCTTTTATCGCCGCAAACGCGTTCGTGGTGGTAAAAAACAAAAGAAGAAGACACGCGAAAAGGACGAGCGAAAGACGCTCGCGACGACGCGTCGTCGTCGTCATCTCTCTCTCTCCCTCTGTCTCTCTCTGACGATTCTCCCTCCCTCTGTCTCTCTCTGACGGTGCGTTTTGGTCTGAGGAGAAACCCGTCGAAATCACGTTCGTAGTTTCGTTATACAAAGGGTGCACGAGAACAACAACAACAGGAAGCCGCTTCTTCCCGCGAGAAAAAGACGAAGGATAACGATGACGTCCTTTTCGCTGCTCTCTTCTTCTTCTTCTTCTTCTTCTTCTTCTCGAATTTTCTCCTCAAAACGTCGTCCCGATGACGCGCGTTTGGGGAAACGAAGATTTCAAAGAAGATTACCGCGCGCGAAGGAGAGCACTGATGACGACGACGAGAACGACGACGAGAAAGAAAAAGAGCACGAACGCAATAACAACAACGAGGATGATTTGTATTCCGTGTGCGTGTTAGGCGCGGGACCGGCGGGATTAACCACCGCGCTCGCGATGCAAAAAATGTTGTTAAAGGGTACGACGACGACACCGAAGACGCTTTCGAAGCTGAAAATAACCGTGTTGGAGAAGAACGCGAACGCTCTGAGCGGGACCCTAGGCGGCGGGTTTAACATCAACGGCGGCGCGGCCGTTCTGGAAAAGTTAGGGGTGTACGAGGAGGTGTTTTCGAAAAACGCGAACACGTTAAGAGCGGTCTTGTCGAGACGGTGCGATATCGCTCGAACGCGCTTGTTCGAGGTGGACGTCGAGAAGGAAGTGAGAGGCGATTTTTTAACGAACGCGAAAGAGTTGTTGGTGAACGAAAAGAGTGGTGAAGTTATGGCCGGGACGGTCATGAGAGCGGATTTGAGTCAGAGTTTGCGGGAGAGTTTGAACGAGGAGACGTGCGAGGTTGTGCTCGGGTGCGAGGTTATCGGCGTCGACGCCGAGTCGGGTGAAGTCGAGTTGAGGAGGAGAGACGGGACGACGACCGAGACGAGAAAGTTTGATTTGATCGTAGGCGCGGACGGCATTGACTCGTTGGCGAGGAAGTGCGTAGTGGAAAGTAATGCAAGTAGTGGTGATGGTAGTAGCAGCAGCGGCAGCGGCAACAGCAGTAGGAGCGGCGGTAGTAGTACTAGTGGTAGGAAAGAACCGATATACTCTGGGATTAAAATTTTATTCGGCGTGACTGGGGTGGACGATAAACCGGAAGATTTAATCCGAGAATTGAGCGATCGAACCACCGCGCACCAATGGTTCGGCGACGGCGCGTATTCGTTAGTGTTCACCGGTGGCGGGGAGAACAAGAAAAGGCATAACTTAGCCTTTTGCTCGAACGAACCGTTAGGGAGCGCCAACAGTAACCCGTCCTGGCGTGCCAACTCGTCGGTGACGAAAGAGTACGCGCACAACAAGATGATGAAAGCGAACATGCCCGCGGACGTCTTGCGTCTTTGCTTGCGATGCGAACGGTTTTTCGAAATCGGCGTCTTCTTCCACGAACCTCTGGACAGTTGGAGCTCTTCGAACGGAAAAGTCGTGTTGGTCGGCGACGCCGCGCACGCCATGCCACCGTTCTTAGGTCAAGGCGCCAACCAAGCGATGCAAGACGCGTACGTTTTAGCGAAGTGTTTGGCGACGTGCGGGGCGGATATAAAAAATCCGAGCAAAGTGAACGAGGCGTTGCAATCGTATTCGAACACGCGAAGACCTCCGACTGAAGCTATCATGAACGCCTCGAGATTCGTCGGCGCCTTGGAAACTGGAAAAGGACCGGTGAGTCTCTTTCGCGACTTGGCATTTTTCGTCGCCGGTAAGTTTGGTCTCACGGGGAAGATATTTCTAAGCGGCGCCACGCCGAGATTGTGACGAGCAAAATATTTAGATACGTTGTGGTTCTCGTACTTTTTTCGGTAAGTATACATTTGAAAAAATTATAATTGTACACACGTGCGTAATCACGTTCTGTTGTTGTTTTCTCTCTCTCTCTCTCTCTTTTCTCGCGCGCGTTTGTTTGACTTCTAGTTCTATTCTTTGCCTTCTAGTTCTCTCGCAGAGCACTCTTGAGCACCCCTTTTTTTCGGAAAGAAACCGCGAGCAAAAAAGGTGCTCAAAAAAAAGAAAAAGAAAATCAACCACCCTTCTCTTCCTGTTCCTTCTTTTTGGCGAGCTCCTCCAACGCTTTCATCTCCGCCATTTTCTTCTTCATCAGTTTGTATTCCTGTTGTTGTTAAAGTTGTTTCGATTCGTTCGGTAAAACGCGGTTAAAGTTTTAAGTGGTCAGTGCTTTAAAATTAAAAGGGAGAGAGAGGGAAAAAAAACACGCGAAAAGCTCGAAAAGGAGACGCGAAACTCCGACGACGCGAAACTCACCTTCCCGTAACAATTATTACACAAATCCCCGTCCGGTAAGAGTTTGCTCTTATACCAGTGTCCACTGGTCGTTTTGCTCGAGCACGCGATGCACGTTTTGTGTTGCAACGCGACCAGTTCGATCCGATAGCACCTCTTGCACAAGTCGCCGACGGTGATTTTCGACTTGTACCACTGCCGGCTCGTTTTCGTCGTTTCGCACGAGTGGCATTTTTTATCGACCAACTCTAACGCTTCCACGCGGTAACACGTCTCGCACAAGGAGGCGTTCGGTGTTGTTTTGGATTTGTGCCACGCGCAGGAGGCGAGGCACGCGCATCGAGAACATATCTTTTGTATTTGTTGTTGTTGTTGTTGTTGTTCTTGTTGTTGTTGTTTCGCCGTTTCCGACGATGATGGTTGCACCACGCGCGTGTCGTCCCCGTTCGTCATCACAGCCGTCGTCGTCGTTTGGTTTGGATGTTTTTGCAACGTGGCACCCGTCGGCGTGGCCTCTGGATTGGACGCAACAACCATTCCATTCGTATTCGTCGCGCTGTTATAAATCGGCCGCTTCTTAATCGGCGACGAAAGAAAATCCGAAGAGGGATTGTTGTTCTCGTTGTTCGATTGAGTCTCCGAGAGAGAGTTTTGCGTCGTCGTCTCCTGATGATGCGCGGATGAGCGCTGTTCAATCCTCATTTGAGACACCAATTTGTGAGCGCTTTTTCGAAGAGGTGAACACTCGGAACTCGGAGAAGGTGACACGTCGTATGGGCTCCACAAAAATTTGATTTGCTACCCTAAAATAGATGGAGAAAAACTGTATTACTTTTTACGCGGTACTACTTAGATGACGACCATGGTCCCATACATGTACTACTTAGATGACAACCATGGTCCCATACATGTACCGTTATATGTACAACCTAGTATTTATTTATTATTTTATACTTTATTATGGGTTTCTGAAAGTCATCGTTTTCTTGAGAGAACGAAATACGCCTCGAGCGGAGTCTTTCTTTCGAGTTAAGCCGTGGAGCCAGACGCCGCACTCGATGAACTCTTCAAAGTCGATGGAATCGCTGTGATCTTTGTCGAACCTGGCGAATACTTTTGATATGCTCTCGTCAGAGTTATCGATGCGAAGATCCGTGAGAAGCTGTTTGATTTCGTTTCGATCCAAATCGCCCGAGAGATCAGCGTCGTATCGGATGAAATCCGCTTTCGATCGTCTTTGGTAAAGCGCCTCGCTCACTGCGAGTCCGATCGAAGCAAACAGTACGAAAAGAACCGTAAATAGCATGGACCAGTCCACGATTTCACATTTCCAACCGTCTTTTTCGCAGACTTCGTTTTTTATCATGAGGGCGAATGTCGCGACTGCGGCCAAGGAGAAGTGCGATAACTGCGCGCAGATGTTATCCTGGACCTTTTCGTAAGGATTTACGACTGCCAAAACCAAGAGAAACCCTGTGGCGATGAAAATAGCGACATATAATTGCGTGTCGGAACCAGGGTCGACGAAGATCACAGCACATCCAAGTAAGAATTTCTTCACCATGTCAATAATCTCCCACATCCAGTATTCGGCTTTGTAATCTCGATAAATCCACCCGTATAACTGCCGATTACGTCGAATCGAATCTTCATGCTCGAGAAAATACGTTTTGTTATCGTGCGCGCGCACGGCATCTCTTGTACCTCTATAAATGAGGAAAAAAAAGGCCAACGGTATCCCGATAGGAAAGGCGAACACGAATATCCACGCCGCCGGTAAGAATTCGTCATACTTTTCAGTCTCACAGCTCGTTTGAATCGAGTATCTCATGAATTCGTTTCCCAATCCAACATCTTTGCACGAAAAGAATTGCAACACGATGCCGGACAGAGACGGATATACAAGGAATGCCATCAGCAGCGATATTTTAGTAGCATAACCCATCATTCTTCGGACGTTCCTTATCCAGAAACCGCGAAGAAAGAAACCAAGCCAAACACCACCGAGAAGAATGAGCGGAGAGCACGTAGCGACAATAAATTTTGAGTAGAAGTCCCGACGAAACAAACAATCAAGAGGGAGTAATCGAAAGTCCAGACTGAAAAGCTTCAAAGTCTCCGTCATTTCGACAAAAACGTCTGGCCAACGTACGGAGAGAATCTGTTTGGGCCATAACACCAAAATTTGGCAAAATCCAACCAGAATTTTCACTTTCGTGCGACAGGAATCCTCCAATTCCCAGCACCTACTGCCAATTTTATATCTCCACGTGTTGGGTAATTTCGGGCCGGATTCAAGCCTTTCCTTCAGTGAAGTTTGGCGAGGGATGTAATTCAACCTCTTTTCTCCCGTTCTGACGTCTTCTTTGAATATATCAAAACGCGTTCGGTATTCCCTTCGAACAGTTCTGCGGAATTCGTCGAGATCTTCCATTTTTTCCTGAACCGGTATGAAAGTATACAACATCAACCCGAGAAGTGTTAAAAAGATAGCTGAAACTATGATCAGTTCGGTCGAAACTTGACCGCTTACTCTCCCTCTCTTGCACTTATCGCAAACTAAATTATCTTGATTCCAGAAATATCCAGCTTTGCACGATCCACATAGCGGACCGTAGGCACCGTCATCACAACCGTTGCCTTCAGTTCCCGTGGCATTTAAAATACAAATATCATCTTCTTCGCAACTCTTCGCAGTTAAATATGGCGTCAGAAATTGCTTTATTTGATCTTTAGTGGATATTATTAGTTCATCTTGACGTCCATCGTTTCGAATCCAGGTCCAATTCTCGAAATTCCATCGGTACCAATCGGGATTGATAGCGACAGGCTTCCCGTCATCGAAAGTTACACATTCCTTTATCGTGTGACCATACGGATTATCACAATAAGCCATAGCGTCCACGCACGGAGACAGTGATGCCGACGCAAGGAAAGTGACGTGATCGGGAAGCATGCCAGGTCGTCTAAGATCTACCATTCCCGATGAGCAAACACAATCCATTTCGTTTGTAGCCGACGAGTTGGAGAGAGTGTTCGTCCCCATCGGACAAGGCTGACACGTCGATCGCGCAAGCTCAAACACGGGGAAAAAGTTGTTTTGACACCGAACAAAAACGGACACGTCGCTTGTCGATAGATCAGGATCGAGCGTGTATTCCTCGAAGCCCGTTGTGCCCAGTTTTAACCACGCGTTGAATGGAATGGTCCCTAACTCCGTAGCATACACTCGATATTCGGAGGTTGTCGATGTAGACGACAGCGTCAATTGATCAGTCGTGCTGCCTGTAAGTGTTCCAAACACCAATCCCGTTCCCACGAGATCGAGCTGGACTTTGGTTGTTTCAGTATTCCACTCTGAAAAAGTTTCTCCCGTCGTGGCGTTCACGGTAACAGTTTCTGCGATTCCAAGAGATCTGTTCGAAGGTAGGCCTTCAGTGTTTATTGCTACGATGTAAGTTACCATCTGGTCAATGGTATTCGGTATAACACTGGTTGAACCCACGATGGTCGGTTGATATAACTTTTTCTTGCGTACCTTCAACTCAAAAGGTTTATGGCTCCACCTCGCCATATCGCTACTTTTCGAAGCTTCTCCTCCGTACCTCCAAACCTGATACGTGTTCCAGGTGTCTTCACCCGCCACCCCCCCTCCATCTAAATCAGCTTCTAACCAGAGGCGATCGGATGGATTGTAGTCTTTGGTACTGGATGGCGTATCAGTAACGGCAGTCTCTTTCGTCATTCGTTTCGGTACGACAGTGATGTTAACTTCCGTCATACCGGGTAAGAACCGAACGGCGTTGTCTTCGTAAAGGTTTGGATTCCACGTGCTTTGCGGGATCGGTATTTCATACGCGTCTTCATAGGAAACCAGTTTGAAATCGAAAAGTGCGTTGTCCGCAAAGCCGGAACCTGCGCTGGTAGGAATAGCGACCGGAATTCGAATATTCAGCGTAACCGGTTCGTTAACCAGATGCATTACTGAGTAATCCTCCTTTGTCATATCTGCGTTCGACAAAAAAGAAGGATGCATTCCAAGAGTCCGAATGTGGAAGCAGCAATATTGCGAAGACGAACCAGACAGCTCTGGTACTTCATTAGATGGTTCAGATAGAATCGATTGAACAAAGTTAGGCTGATTCGGTGTGCTTGGAGTGGCCACCGCCAGGCGACCGGCGATGTCCGGAACTCTCTGGATGCTCCGTCCATCTACGTGCTGGCTGTGATCTGAGGCAAAAAAGGTGTCTATGACGAATCCGTTCGAATCGTACAACGTCACGCCTTCTTCGAGACTCAAACCGAAATCCAAGCCGTCGTGCGTGTCGTTTTTCGCACAAACTGTGATTCTTGCACCAGCCGCTAGGCTAGAACCAGCGGGGAACGCGTATAACTTATCATCGTCGAAGTCCGCATCTTTTTCGGCAATTCCGTATCCAGATATATCCACAGTCACGGCTCCCGCGTTGGCGATCTCAACAAAATCACCGCTTCCGCCACAGTATCCATCGCTCGTTCTGGTTGAAAATTCGTTCAACACGATGGTATTTTGAGAATTGAACCGTCCCGCTGTCGCCGGGTAAAATCCGAAGGAGTCGCTGAACTCCGAACTTTAAACTTTACCTTTGGTTCACCATCCCAAATTTTCATCCGTTGCCAGGTGTGCGTCGCGTCTGTCGCCTCCGGAACGACTCCTGTTTCGTCGATTACTTCTCCTTTTTCATCCAATAATTTGTAATTTCTTCCCGACGTAATGGCGTCCTCTCTCGGCGGTTCGGCGTGGTAAAAATCGCCGCACCCTTCACTCGTTCCAATCAAACGAGTCTCCCCTGGGTACACAGGTTTGCTGAAATCGCCAAACGTGAACACCGTCTCCGATTCTCCCGCGCTGACGTCTACGCCAACCAGAGACCATTTGGCGACATCGTACGCGAATTCATTGCCGTTGAATACCTCGAAATACCTCGACCCATCGAAACAATTTCCTCGGGAATCGATTTCTGAAATAAATATCTTTTCCGCCTTTTCGTAATTCTCGTACGTTTTCCCGGCCAGTGCAACACCGATGAAGAACGCGGCGATTAGAAGCGAAAGAAAAGGCTGAACAGAGTTCCGAAAACGCATCTTTTTTCTCGATTCTTCTCGCAATAAATAAAGATGGTGTGCACGTGTTATTATATTATTACTTAAAGAGAGAAAGTGCGGAACTATCTGACTCGGACTCGGATTGATTGAAATCAAATAGTCCTTTTCCTTTTTTCTTCTTTTCCCCTCTAAAACTAGAAGTAAAAAACAAAGCGCAAACTTCGAAAAGAAAGAGAGAGAAGTTTTGTGACATTTCTTTAGACAAATTGAACTACATACTAGTACTAATGAGTATGTATTACTTTTAGCGGACAGTTACTACTTTTTAGCGCGGCGTCGGCGGCGTCAAAGGCTCGAACCGACCTCTTAACCCTTTACTACTACTACTATTGCTACTGTCGTCACCGGGCGACGGGGAGGAGGAGGACGGCGAGCGACCGTTCGGGCGGATGATTTTTCGGTTCGTCGACGGCGGTTTCATGTCTTTGATGTCGTCCAACTTGACGAGAAAATCGAGGACTTTTCGGTCGGTGTCGCGAAAGACGGAGACTTTAACCGAATCGCCGACGACGTGGGTGTCTAAGGCTCTGTAGAGGTCGTAGGAGTCTTCGATTTTCTCATCGTCGATGCCAACGATGACGTCGCCGAGGAGTAAACGACCAGAGTCGTCGCGTTTCGTGCTTCGGATGCCGGCTCTTTCGGCCGGGCCGCCCTCTCTTGCGTCCAGCACTAACACGCCTCCTAAACCTAACTGTTCGGCGATTTCATCCGGGGCAAAGGACACGCCGATGATTGGCCGAGTGACTCTGCCAAAACGGATGATTTGGTCGACGATGCCGGTGACCATGTCCACGGGTAACGCGAAACCGACGCCGGAGGAGGTACCGGAAGCGCTATAAATGGCGGTGTTTAATCCGATGAGTTGTCCGGAAGAGTTTAACAGAGGACCACCACTATTCCCTGGGTTAATAGCCGCATCGGTTTGAATGATTCCATCGATCGGTCTTCCCGTGTTCCCGCTTTGAATCTGTCTCGATAACCCGGACACGACGCCAGTTGTCAACGTGTGGTCTAAACCGAACGGATTTCCAATCGCGAAGACTTTTTGACCAACCTGTAAACTACTCGAGGATCCGATCGGTAACGCTCTCGCTTTATTCGTGTAACAACTTTCGTCCATCAATTTCAAAACCGCGATATCTTTATCGTCGTCGAAACCGACAACCACGGCGTCGCACGCGTCCAAAACGTCGTTTATTTTCCCTTTGCTATTTGGCCCGCGATTGTTTTGTAAACTAAACTGCACTTTCAACTCGTTCGCGTTCCGAATGACGTGATAATTAGTCACCACGTGCCCTTCGTCGTCCCAAATGATCCCGGACCCGGCGCCTTGCGGCTGCTCGGTCAAACTCAACGTAAACGCGTCTCTCCGTACCGCGACGTTGGTTATAAAAACCACCGCGGACTTTGATTTCGTGAACAAATCCACCACCGACTTCTCCTCGTCTTTCAACGGCGCCGCTTTTTGCACTTTCGTCACGTAATTCGGCTCGATTAACTTTTGTTTCTCTCTGTCCTCCTTCTCTTTCAACTTTACGCCGATGTCCGCAATCTTCGACGCGTCGCCTTTCCGTATGGCCTCGGCGAGCTGCGCGTTCAAATCTTCGTCCTCTTCGTCCTCGCTCGATAACAGCATTGTCCCCGCGTTCCTCGTCCTCGCGTTCGTAGTCCTTCCCGCGTCATCATCCGAAGAAGACAAAGAAGAAGACAAAGAAGGAGGAGGCAAAACGAAATCGTCGAATAGTTTATCTTGTGTTCCTTTTTCTCTGTTCGTCGTCGTTCTTAGTGTTGTTGTTCTTGTCGTCGTCTCTTTGTTTGAAGATATTTCCATCGCCTCCACGGCGTCAAAGGAGGCATTCGGAAACGACATCATCACCATCAGCGCGCTCAAACACATCGCCGTCGCTTTCGTCTCGATTCCTTTTTCTCTCGGAAAGAAGAAAGCATCACCACCGTCGTCATCTTTTCTTGTCGTCTGCTTCTTCAGAAAAGCGTCTTCGTCTTCCGTCGTCTTCAACGCGTTGTTGAAGGAACGGTGACGTCGTTTCGCGACTCTTCCGCTTCTTTGCGTGATGATGAGAGGCGTTTTACGCTTTATCGTCGACGCGCGAGGGAGAGAAATCCCGCCACTCGCGCTGCTCGTCGTTGAAAGCATCATTCTTCTGTATCCTCTCTTTACGACGCGTTTTGAAAGCTCTCTGCTCTTTCCTCTTCTCCGCAATAAAGCGCGTTTTAGAGTGAAGATGTACCTTTTCCCGAAGCGGCAAAACACTCGATAAAAAACCGTTAGGAAAGCGCGCTGAAAGAAGAATGTCACGAACACTTCCAATCAAACCTGAATCACGAGCAGAACTCGAAAACATCGTAAAAGTGTCCGAATATTCGGTGAAATTTGGCGCGGAGAAAGAACAAATCGCGAGAGAAGCGGTCGAAAAGAACGGATTTGATTTCTTATGTGCGGGGAGAAATCCAGTTGGATTCGTCTTTTATGAATTTACCAAAGGGGAGATGCTTTTACAAGCGAAGAGAGAGAAGGAGAGCGAAGAAAAGAAGAGGAAAAGGACGACCACGGAAGAGGAGGAGGAGGAGAACAAGCGCGTTCAACAACAACAACAAAATCCTTCTCGGCCGAACATGAAGATTGCGATTCTCGAAGTCGTCAAGAAACACCTCCAACCGTTTTACGAGAACAAAGACATCTCGAAAGAGGAATACAAAACGATATGCAAAAAAACGTGCGAGAAAGTGATGAGCAAAGAGTCACAAGTGAAAGACGAGGAAGAGAGCGTGAAAATGTGGTTGGACGAACACGCGAAAAAGAAAATTAAAGGTTTGGTGGAGACGTTCGTGGAGAAGACGCGCAACGCGAAAGATTAGGGAAGGAAGTGTCGTCGCACGATGGTTTTACATGTGAAAAACGATGCGCGCATAGTTTATAGCTCTTAGAAAGAAAGAAAGTTGGAAGTACACAAAATACTTTTACAATGTACTTATTGGTTTTTCGTCGCTGAAAGTCATACAAACACACGCTCGTCGTACGCACAAAAACAGCGTGCGTATTAGTTGTCTTTCAAGTTAACCAAACCGGTGATCCGTCTGAACTCGTCCGTGTACGCGCCGCCAGAAGATTTACCACCACCACCTTTCTTCGCGACTTGCGAGTACGCAAAGACGCCCGCCAACGCGATGGCTGTGCCGGCCAAGTTCAACGGAGACACCGGGTTGCGGAAGAACAACACCGAGGAGGCGATGACAACCACCCTCTTCACGCAGTTACCAACCGAGTGCGTGACTGGAGTCACTTGTTGCAAAATCATGTACGAGACTTGTTGGTACAAGTGGAACGTCGCCCCGGTAATAAATACTCTTTGCATCATGTCCGCCAACGGGAACCCGCTCGTGGCCAACGCCGCCGGCGTGAATTTCACGCCTTCGACAGCCACCGCCAACGGTAAGGAAATCACCGCACTTAACAACGTCATCACGGAAAACAAAGTGATGTTATCCATCTTCACGCCTTTGTTCCCTCCCATAACTTTCTTCGAAAAAACGTTTCTGGACTGAAAGACGACGTTCGACCCCATGGCGGCGCCAAAACCGATCCAATTAAAGCTCGCCTCCGCCAAACTCGCCAACGCGACGCCGCCAACCACCGGCACCAATGCAGCCACGACTGCTGGACTCGGCGTCGCCCCTAAAAACAAATACGAAAACAAAACGCTAAAAAACGGTTCCATCGCTTTGATCGTGTGCGTAAAACTCACCGCAACTTTACCCAACGAGATGTTCGTCAACAAGTTTCCGAGCGTGTGAATCATCGCCAACGGCAATACCATCTTCAAATTCTCCGTGGAGAAAACCTCCTTCTTCGGTCTTTCCACTAAGTTCAAACCCCACATGATGGCGATTAAAACGCATCCACCCATGAATTGGAACATCGTGCAGTGCCACGGATACGGGAACGCTTTCAACACTTGCTTGTTGTAAATGTTGAAAACGATGTTAAACGCGTACCAACCACCGAAGAGGACGCCTAACAGCGCCGTCTTCTTCGCCTCTTGGGAAATCTCAAACGACGCGGCAGCGGATACTTTCACCACTTTCGATTTCGATAACGTGGTCGTTCTCGCCCGGCGTCTTAAAGAAGACGCAGCAAAATCGTTGTTATTCCCGAACAAAGAGGAGGAAGAGGTCAACGAATTGGACGATGATGATTTGCTTGGGGAATTCATCATCATCATCCTCGTCTCTGTCGTCCTCGGTCGCGCGCAGCGGCACAATCGTTTGTTATTCGATCCAGCCAAAGAGGAGGACGAAAGGTGCGTTTGGTGGTGGGTTGTCGTCGCAAACATGATGACGATGATGATGAAAAGGAGGAGGAGTGTTTCGTCTTCGCACTGTGGTGTTGTTTGTTTTGTATCCGTTTGGTTTGGGTAAAATGGAAAAACAAGAGGAAAAAACAACTGTCTGAATATCAGAGGCAGTGCCACGTGTTTTTAACGAACGAATCTTTGCGTTCGTCAAGAAAAGAGCCCACACGCACAAAAAACAAGCCGGTACGTAGGGGATGTGAAATCATTTTTCAGCTTGGTGCCTATATTACTACTATTACAAAGCTATATGCGTGTATATATGTAACACTTGTATAATCATACTCTCAGTATAAATAATTAAACGAGAAAGGGCAGGAAAGCTTTCCTGTGCTTTCCGACCGCTTTCTCTCCGAACGTGTCCACGTACCACCGTCGATAGTTTACGGCGCGCGGGAAGAGGTTGGCGAACGTCCAAAGCGCGAACGCGCGCAAGGCGAGGTTGTTCGTGGCGACGGCGAGGCCGAGCCACTCGATGAATTCGCCGAGATAGTTTGGACATAACACGTAGTCGAAGAAGAATCCGTTTGGGAGGATGTATTTGCTGCTTGTGTTGGTGGAGACGACGGAGTGGCGACGCGCGGCGGCACGGGACGGCGTCGCTCTCGTATTCGCCCTTCGCCTGCGGAGGAGGATTTCGTCCGATACGACGTTGACGAGCGCGCCAAATACGGCGAGGACGAGACCGAGTTTGAATAACACATCGTCTCGAGAGCGACGAGTACCTCCCATCGCTCGTAGTTCTGACGCGATGAATTTGCCGTTAAAAAAGTTGAACAGGATTGCCGAACCTGTTTCGAGAACGCGCGCGGAGAGCGCAGAGAGAGAGAGAAAGAGAGTGAGTCGAGCGAGCGAGCGAGCGAAAAACATGCGCTTTTCAAATGCACGCGCAAACGCGAACCAATCGCGCACATAAAGCTCAGAAGAAGAAATTCAACCATATATATCGTTTTGTGCATCATAATTGGACTTAAGAAGCGCGGATATTCGTTCATCACAGCCTTTTTAAAATCGCGCGTTTGTGCGAGCAAAAACGAACACAACACGCACCAACAACCGGAAAGTTCGTTTTCCCCATCGTCCTTCTCCACGGCCACACGACCGCCCGGTGCATGTAATGTAAAAAAAACCAACTCAAAACGAGCACCGTGCCTCCATTGTTAGTAGTATTAGTAGTATTCGGAAAGCTGAATAACCACGCTTCGTTCCGACAGTGGTAAAACGAAAGCAACGCGATTGGACTCGCGAGTTCTTGCACCATCCATCCGATTCGTCCGTCGACGGCGGGACCCCACCAGAACGAAGACTTCGCGGGGGTATAAAATCGTCCGTACGGCGCGGAGACGAAAAAGAGGAACGGGAAAACTACACACGCGCAAAGTTGCCACCGGAAAAGCGCGAGCGAGAACTCCGTCGATGGTGTTATTTGCGTCATATCTATGTTTATACGTCAGAGTTTTGACGCTTTTAACTGTCGCATCTCAAATCATCATGAGAAGGAGGAAACGAGATGACATCTCGCACGTGGAACTCCTCAAAGCGTCGCTCTCCGCGTCCGTGCAAAACGCAGCCGGACCGATCGGTTTAGCTTTACAACACGTTATTTTGGGGAAACGAAAGAGTTCCGCCGCGCTCGCCGCGTTCGGCGTGTGCGTGAGCATCAGCAACTTAGGAACGACCGTTTTCCAGTTCCTCGTGCTCGGTTCCACGTCGCAAGTGGGAAGCCTGGTGGCGAAACATCTCGATGAAAACGACGAGGGAAAGAAGAAAGCGCTCTTGGGAAAGCACTGCAAGAAAAGTCTGGTCGTTTCCGTTCTCGCCGGCGCGATTGCAGGGGCAATCTTACTTGTCTCTGGAAACAGTTTGTTTAGCACTTTGGGAGAGACAGACCAGATGGATATCGGGCGAGGGTATTACGCCTGGCGGTGCCTCTCGATGCCGTTTAAGACGAGCTCGAACGCCGCGGTAGGAATTATAGGAGGGTACGGTCACGTGCACGTGGTGTCGGTGATGAATAGTGTGGTGGCATTTTTACAAGTCCTGATGGTTTGCGTCGTGTTACACGCGTCGTCGTCGTCCGAGGGAAAAGGAGAGAAAGAGGCATTGGACGCGCTCGGGCTGGCGTATTTTGTGGTGGTGATGTTTCACGCGGTTTTAGGGTGGGCGATTGTTTATTTCAGTCGTCCGAAGAAGATTGGGTTAGAACGAACGATGCGAAGGAGGAGGATAGAAATGAGACGGAGAAGAGAGGCAGCCGAAGAAGAAGAAGAAGAAGAAGAAGAAAGTAAAAAGTATTTCGTAGACGCTCTCAATATGTTTGGACGAAGCATTTTGCTTCAACTCTCGTTCTTCGTCGCCATGATTGTGGCGTCGAGAAAATTGCCAGTAGCAGGTCTCGCAGCGCATCATCTGACAGCGCAGCTTTGGTTGGTGTGTAGCTACATAGTTGACGGTTTCGCTACGATTGGAACGATTTACGGAAGCAGATTGTATTCGATCAAATCGATTAAAAAGTTGCGATCGTTGACGGTGCGATTGCTATCCTACGGCGTCAGCCTCGGCTTTTTCTTTTGCGCGATATTCTTAGCTTTTGGAAGCGAGGCTCGTAAGCTGTTCGTAGGCGATGAACAGACAAATTATTATCTCGGCAAAACGTGGATGCTTGTGACCTTCGCGCAACCGGTCAACGCCGTGGTTTTTGTGTTGGACGGTCTGATGTATGCGACGAAATCGTTTGCTTTCGCTAGAGAAGTCATGGTCGCGGGAATCGGCGTCGTGTTTTTACCAACTATTTTAAGCGCGACGTTGATTAACGATGGAAATTCGAACTCCGGTGCAAAAGTAATAGCTCGCGTATGGACCGCAAAGTTAGCGCTAAACGTGTGGCGGATGCTCTTTTTATCCGGGAGAGTCTTCTTTTGGATTTTGAAGGAAGAGGATCGATCCGACCAGGAAGAAGAAGAAGAAGAAGAAGAAGAGAGCGAAGGAGAGACGAGCGGCAGTGGAAGCGACGGTGAGAACACGGAAGAATCTTTGTTAGAGAGCGACATCGACGACGACGCCCCGTTGTTATCGCTTTGAGGCACGTACTACTAGTAGTAGTATAGGATATGCGCTTTAGTAGTTATAATATAGGAGGATGAGGGAGATTTTTTTACATTTCTACGTCTTCGTCTTCGCTCCAATCGAAATCACTTCCGTCGCCGTCGTCTTGTTCCAAGTTCTTAGCGATTTCTTTATCTTTTTTCATGCGCTTTCTTTTCGCTTTTTCTTGCGCAGGATTATATTGTCCTTCGTTGCCGTATAACTGTTTGTTTCTTCCGAGTTGCGCCTTGGCGTCGGCGCGCTTGGAAATTTCCATCGCGCGTTCGGCGCGCTTGGCGGCGGCAGATGTTTTTCTTTTTCCAGAGCCGTCGTCCAACTCTTCCGCTTCTTCATCTTCTGAAATATCCATATTTTCCTCGTCGTCGTCGTCGTCAATGTTTCTCGCTCCTGCGCCGCCATTCGTTTGCGCTCTTTCTATCAAAACATCCTCGTGCTCTTCAATCATCATCCCCGAACCGATGGTATCGCTCATCAACGCGAAATCGACGTCGTCATTCTCTGGCAAACCCGCGATAACCGTAGACGTTTCGTTCTTGTACGCAGTTTCGACATCAAATTCTTTTGCTTCGATAGAAACAAACTCAGTCGAGGCGTGTTGTTCGTGTCCTTCGCGGAATTTTGGCGGTTGCGTAAAGTACGGGATCTTCCCGGCGTTCCAATCGGCTAAGATAACTTTTGCCGAGGCGACTAAATCTGGAATACCACCTTTCTTCAGTTTTCCCATGGAGCGACTGGCTTGTCTCAAGAAATCGTCCACATCGGCCCACTTTCCAGTTTTGTACGTCACCATCAGTTTCTCTTGAGGGCACCTTTGGATGATTTCGTGCACCGGCGCAATCGGATCCGTCAGACGTTCGATTTTGACGCAGTTTCTCAGAGCCGTCGCGCCTTCCGATTCACCGTTCGCAGACGAAAAAACCACGCCAGGACTGTCTAAAAGTTTCACGTGTTTGTCCAAAATAATCTCTTTCGCTTTCGTGGTCATTCCTGGAGTATTCCCAGTCGCGGCGGAGGTCGAGGATCTCGTCAACGCGTTGATGATGGACGATTTACCGACGTTCGGAAATCCAACGATGCCGACGGTAATAGACGTTTTGATATTTTTATTTCTGGCGTAGTTCTTCAACAGTTGCAATAAGGTTGCCCCGCCACCGTTGGATTTAGATTTTTTGTTGCCTTGAAACGCAATCGCAGGAAGCTCTTCGCGGAAATATTTCAGCCACGCCTGTGTCGATAAATAGAAGAATCAGTTGGTCCGGCGGTGAGTCTTTAAAACAAAAACAAAAGGTTGGACGAAAAAACAAAAAACAAATTCACTCCGCGAGTCAGACTCTTCCTATCATTATATTGGTAAACGTCAAGCATCCTGCACAAATGTGTGTAGCATTTAGCGCGCAGGACATCAGCGAAATCCGCTAAATATTTTCTTCATCACCCCCGCGGAGAGAGAATAAACGATAAAACAAAAATGATAAAAAAACGTACCTCCACGTTGCTCTTCGGCACTAAATCAATCTTGTTCAGCAACAAAATCACCCTCTTCCCAGGATTCGTCTTCCTCACGAACCTCTCCACCTCGGGCGCTCGACACGCCAACGGATCTCTCGCGTCCAACACTTGAATAACCACGTCCGACAACTCGACCACTTTTACGAACTCCTTGTAATACGCCCGGCGACTGGCGTCCGAATCCCTATCGTCCGTTTGCATGCCATCCGCACCACTACCAAGAGTCTCCGCCAACTGCGCTTTCAACTTCATCTCGTACGCGTTTTCTTTCTTCTTCGCCATCGTCGCTAGATCTTCAAACTCTCCCCCCGCCTTCGCCTTCGCTTTATTCTCCGCTCGCTTCTGGTTCCTCTCCAACTTCTTCTGCTCTTTGATGTGATCTTGACGAAAGTTCTCAAACTTCATCTCTTTGATTAACTCGTCTCTGTACGGGTAATTCGCCGGGACGCCGCCAATCTCTTTCGGTTTCTTCGGTTTGATCCCGAGTTTTTTCAGACGCGCCTCTTCTTTCCGCTTCTTCTTGTGGTGCTCTTTCACTTTACGAATGACTTTGTATTTCTGCTTCAACGTCGTCCGTTTGGATTTGGATTTGGTGGATTTTTTCGGCATGATGACGACGAGTTAAGACGGTCAGTACTGCTTCGCGTCGTTAAAACCGACGACGACGAGTAGTGCGGTGATTTTTGAGTGCTCAAATCAGAGGAAATGATCGATAATCCGCGCGTTCGTTCGTAAACTTTCTCGCGTAAATTTAAATTTCTCTTGTTTTTACGCCGCCGCCGGGGAAATTTTTGACGTATTTGCAGATGAAATTTTGTGAAGCAGGAGAGAGAAAAAGAAAGACGTATTTGAGAGAGAGAGAGAGAGAGAGAGAGAGAGAGAGAGAGAAGGGGAACAGCAACTGCGGCGCGTGGTGATGTAATCATACAAACGTTATTAGGAAACCAAAGCCGTTTCGAGATCCAAAGAAGGAACTCGGTAGACGCGAATACCGACGTCCCACGCGGTATAAATGACGAATACGCTTCCGTCCGACGATATGAACGTCGTCGGGTAGGCAAAGTTACCGTTCGGGTCGCCTTCGACTTCTATGAAAGGGTATTTCTGATTCCCGCTTTCCTCTCTATTGTGCGCGCGGCAAATGTAAAGACCGAGCGGAGCTCTTTTCGTTTTCGACGGATTGAGCGCGAGGACGACGCGTTCTTTTACCTCTCCGTTCGCGGTAGTGTATACGAAGCTATCTACGTTCGCGCTTACTTTTGAATTCGGATTGGGGAGATTTGGAATGGGCTCTGGAGTACTCCAATACTGTTGAGCATCATCGCCCGAGCTGTACCAAACCTCTCCAGTCGCGCTTCTCATGTACATCGAGTAGTCGTTCTGAAGCGCACTTCTCAGCACGCTATTTTCAATCAACCACGTATGTTCGGGAAATTTGACCAGTTGCTTTATCCTAGGAGCTTCCCAGGTTTTCCCACCGTCGTGAGAGTCAATCGTGCCCGAGTACACGCTTTCGCTGTCATCATCCCGACTCCCTGGTGGACTGTGATATACTTTCTTCTTTAACGACGCGTTTTCTTCCATCGGATGATACTGTCGATAACGAAGCCAACTATCGGTCGGTTCGGTCCAAAACGGAAGCCGAAGACACTCTTCTCTGAGACCACGGCACACTCTGTTCGCGATGACTTTCGGGACGTCTCCGAGTGATTCGTGCGTGAGTATCGTCTCCGGTTCCGACCACGACATTCCCTCGTCTCTCGTCCGAATGAGCTTCACATCTCCGCCCGGGGATAACTGCTTCCTGCTCTCGCTATAAAACAACAGAATCTCATCCGTCTGTTCCAGATAATGCAACACCGGCGACCACAGCGCGTTCAACCCAAACATGGGCACTTTCGTCTCCGTCCAAGTCTCGCACTTGTCTTCGCTCGTGCAAAACCGAACGTGCTGCCCGGGTTTCCCTTCGCACCCAAACGCGGAGCACTGAAACGCCGCGCAGAACAATCCTCTCTTGGTTTCACACATCGTCGCCATGTGCGCGTACGATATCTTTGCATCTTTGGCGTTCGTGGAGGCGAAGGAAAAAACCTCGAACGCGTTGTTTTTGTCCGCTTTCACGAGCGTACTCACGTTCGAGTCCAGCCATCGAGCGTATTCGTAATCCTCGTGTGTCGTCGACACCGTCATGAGAAGTTCTGGGGGAGGGGTCCTTCTGTCGCTTTTTCT
>JACLAB010007537.1_pt1 | contig 65563 bp, 112 predicted proteins | sample 8027921 | NCBI WGS metagenome assembly JACLAB01 (sample SAMN15725117, study PRJNA655200) | protist metagenome | isolation source: fluorescence activated cell sorting (FACS) single amplified genomes of... | place: USA: West Boothbay Harbor, Gulf of Maine | collected 2000-07-19 | reverse complement strand
CTAACAATCCTACATGGGAAGGATGTCAATTATTTATCAATGACCCAATGACAGTTGGTATTTATCCACAAGACAGCAATGGTGCTGCATTCAATGAAATCGTTTTAAAATTAGAATCATTAGGCTTTTATGGAAAAGCTGCTGGTTATGCGGAGGTAAAATAATGAAAAATCTAGTAATAAACACCCAATATATGGAAAACTACGGCGATAGGCTTGACCCATATATGAAGTTCAAGGGTGGTAACACCTTTATCCTACCTAACTGTGGCGACCTCGATGAGAATGAGATTGCAACTTTAGTTGCTAGGGTAAGGCCTTTTATTTGTACATCCTTCGAAGAGTCCAATGGTGGCTGTGAGGAATACATTAATGATTTTGGTGTTGTGGAAAGGTCAGAGATAAATATCCCAGCATGGGAAACAGTTACAGAATTTCATTTCCTTAACGAAGACGGTTCACCTAGCTTTATGAAGGTTACTGACAACCGTGAAGATGGTTGGATGCGTAAGGAAATCTTAGAGAGAACCGAAGCTTGGGTTGGTGATATGTCATCTGAAACCAAGCGTAAGGAATACACAGACGAATATCTTATGGAAGATGGCGACTTTGTTTACGGTCCAAAGGACCTAAGTAAATGGCTAGAGGCCAACACACCGGCTGTGGAATCTAAAATCACAAGAGAAATTGTTTTCTAATATGATTACGGCACCAGCGGCTGTATTAAAGCGACTGGGGTTTATGACCGAACATACAAGGTGGAATGAAAAGTCCATCAACATTTTTATTAATTTATTTGGAGTATAATATGGCTGATTTTAGAATCGTGAAAAAAACAAAATGCAAAACAAAATATAAGGGTATTGGAGTTGATACCTTACAACACATAAGGTGGATTCCTACTATATATGAGAATCCATTTCATTTCGACTTTGATGTTGTCAAACAAAGAATCGAAGACCGAAGACAAGCTGGGTACGAAGATGATGTATCAACAATTAAAAGAAATATTGAAAGGGTTTGTGGTGATAATCCAGGTGTGTTTGATGATTTCTTACAACTCTTGGAAGCATAATGGAAAAAACATCAGCATTTAAGGTTTCCTTTACAGATAAAAATGTAAAGGAAATTGAATATACCTTCGCAAAAATACAAGAGGCAATTCTATTTCAAGTTGGACTAAAGAAAAAAGGCTATGAAACTAATCTAAAAAGAGTACTACTATGATGATGGTCGAAGCCATTATACTAGGAGTTTGTTTTGTAGGAGCTTCCTGGCAGTCCTATCAATTAGGTATCCGCGAAGGAGCTGAACGCACAGTAGAGAAGCTTTATCAAAAAAGAATCATTCGATTCGATCGTCAAGGAAATATTAAACCTAATAATTTTCTGGATTCATAATCTCTTCACTTTACTTTTGTTATAAATAGTGTTATAATACTATCAATAATAACTTTATAGGAGAATGTATGAAAAACTTTAAGACTTTTTATCCTAATATTATAGAGGATATCAATACATTAAAGTATACAGGTTCAAATGAAAATCCATTTGTTCTTGCTATATTAGAAGACATCGATAATCAGATTGGTGGTATTAACGCAAAATTAGAAATTGATAAAAGGAAAGGCAAATTTAGTGGTAAAAAGCTAGGTATTAGTGCCGCAATGCCTGATAAGGAAAGAGATAAATACGCAAATTTGGCTCGTGTTATTATTTCTGAAACCGAAGATTTGGAATTACAAATGGACAATGTTCCAGGTTCCAGAAAAGAAAAAGACTTTGCATTTAAGCATAAAGATATGGAAAAATATGTTTATGTTAATTGTAGACCAGAGGGTGGCCGTGGAGCATTAGGCGATGACCCACATGAATTAATGACAGCCGCACTATGTTTAAAATCATCTAAATCAAAAATAACTAATTCAGACGAAATGGATAAATTAGTTGAGGAAGTGAAACTTGGATTGGGTGGAGTAAAGGGATATAAAAAAGGTCAAGTCGATGCACTTATTGGTAATTATTCTAATTTATGCCAAGCAGTATCAGCAGCAAATGCAATTATAGATGCTGGATATGGTGGTGCTGATAAAGTTTATTTAACAGGCCAAGCATGGGATGATGATGTAAAACAATTCCAAATGACCAAATATGGAATGAAGGACTTTAACTCTTCTGATTTTATTATTAAAAAGGGTAAAAACTTTGTTGGCATCTCATTAAAGAAAAAGAAAAGAATAAATGAAACAGACCCAACACTAATTAATAAAGCATTTACCGGTTTACTTGCTGATAAAAAATTTGATAAATTAAGAACTCAAATTGAAAAAGATGCTGGTGATTTTTATGTTCATGTAATTAAAGTAGCTGCACGGTTAAAAGTTTTATCTCCTGACCTAATGGCTGATTTAAAGAAAAATAAACCAACAAATAAAAATTGGAAACAATATATTCAAAGAATACCAAATGATATTATTAATAGGGTATTAAAAGGTAAGCGAACATTATTTAGAGTTATGGCAGATACCATTTCTAAAAATAGTGATTTAATTGCAAATCAATTGGTTCAATTAATATTTAAATCTGACCTTATGGAATTAAAAAAGGTAAACTTTGATTTTGCTCTGGTTACAGGTATTGGAGATTATGGTCCATCAAAGGGTGTTGTTGTAGAAAAGGGTGAATATAAAGATATTGAAACTTCAACAACTAAGCTTAATACATTATTTAAAGAAGGTAAATCAAAGATAATACTCACTCCGGGTGAAAAACAAGCATTTGACCCAGGCGCAACTGCTGCAAATCTTAAATTATCTCTTATTATTGGTAAAACAACAATTGCAAATATTACATTAAGATATAAAGGCGACTTTAGGTCAGCTCCTAATTTTAATGCTGTTGCAACTAATGCATTTAAGGCTAAATTACAATCATGAAATCATTAATAAACTATCTAGCTGAGTCAAAAAATACACATATGACTCACATAGAAGATTTAATCCTTGACGGAGGAGTCAAGGGTGCACGCCAAGCTATCCTCGCGCTTAGATCACTGAGGGATATGTTGAACGGTAACGCAAAAGCACCAATGGACGTTACGGTTAAATGGGACGGTGCACCCGCCTTATTTGCTGGAGAGGACCCATCAGATGGTCAATTCTTTGTGGCAAAGAAAGGCATTTTCGCTAAAAATCCAAAGGTATACAAAAATCATGGAGACATCGATGCTGATACCTCGGGAGATTTAAATAAAAAACTAAAATTAGCCTTTGATAATCTGAAAGGATTAGGTATTAAAGATGTAATACAAGGTGATTTTATGTTTGACCAAGGTGATTTGAAATCGGAGAATATAAATGGAATTAAACATATTACTTTCCACCCTAATACTATTGTTTATGCTATACCTGCAGATACGAAATTAGCTAAAGAAATAAAATCAGCAAAGGTTGGTATCGTTTGGCATACTACATATAGAGGTTCAACCTTTGAAACTATGAAAGCTGAATTTGGTAAAGACATAGTAACAAAAATTAAACCATCTAAAAATGTATGGATGGTCGATGCCACAATGAAAGACCTATCAGGTACTGTGACATTAACAAAGAAGGATAGTTTACAATTATCTAGTAACCTATCAAATGCTGGTAAAATATTTCAAAAGATTGCAAGTAGCACATTAAAAGAAATAGAGTCAAATAAAGAATTAAACCTAGTAATTAACATATATAATAATACAATGGTTAGAAAGGGACAAAGAGTTCAGAACACAAGTAAACATGCCAAGGGTTTAGTACAATTTGTAACCGATAGGTATGCAAAAGAAATAGGCAAAAGAAGTACTGATAAAGGTAAACAGGTTCAAATCGATAAACGCGACGTATTATTATCGTTTTTTTCTAAAAAGAACCTAAAAAATTTGGAAAATATATTCATTTTACAGAATTTAGTGATAGATAGTAAATTAATTATTATAAATAAACTAAACAGGTTGTCGAAAATCGGCACCTTTGTTAAAACTAAATCCGGATTTAGAGTAACCAACCCAGAAGGTTTTGTTGCAATAGATCGAATGGAAGGTGGCGCTGTTAAATTAGTTGACAGAATGGAATTTTCAACTAATAACTTCAGCAAAGATATAATAAAAGGCTGGGATAATCCAGGCTAATGGGATACCGAGGATATAAATGTCAATACAATCATTTAGTGAATACTTAACCGAATCATCGAAAGATGTAACTTTCGTATTTGGAAGATTTAATCCGCCCACAGAAGGGCATGAAAAACTATTCGAACAACTTAAAAAATTAGCCAGAGGTGGTGCGTATCGCATATACTCTTCTAAATCAGTCGACCCTAAAAAAAATCCATTACCATTCAAACAAAAAATTAAATTTATGCGTAAAATGTTTCCTAAACACGCAAGGAACATTATGGCAGACCCAGATGTGAGAACTGTTTTAGATATAGCTACTAAGTTATATGACCAAGGTTTTACACAAGTAACTATGGTTGCTGGGTCAGATAGAGTTAAAGAGTTTGAAATATTATTAAACAAATATAACGGTAAAAAATCAAGACATGGGCTATATAATTTCCAAGATAAAATTAGAGTCCTATCTGCTGGGGACAGAGATCCAGATGCAGAAGGCGTTAAGGGTATGTCAGCAAGTAAATTAAGAGCATTTGTTGCAGCTGGTGACCTACAAGGTTTTGCAGATAATTCATTAGAAGTTCCGGGAGATGGAATACAAACATTATACTATGCAATCAGAAAAGGCATGGGATTAAAAAAAGAATCATTCCGTAAACATATAGAATTACCACCCATATCTGAAACAAGAGAAGATTACATTGATGGTAACCTATACAAAAAAGGTGATATGGTAAAAGTAAAAGAATCACAAGAGGTAGGCGAAATTATTGTTTGTGGTTCCAATTATGTAATGGTTCAAACCGAAACTGTAAAGAAAAGATTTTGGTTAGATGCAGTGGAGCTTTTTGAGGAAGGTGGTGCTGGTGATTGGGGAACAGTCAAAGGATTAAAAAAATATTTAAAAGACACACCAGGACAAACAGTCAAAGAAAAAATGGGACCTCAGGACCCAGATATTAAAGACAGAAAAGGTACTCAGCCTAAAGGTTACTATGCAAAAGATGCTAAAGGTAAAGAAATGGCAAAGAGTACAAAAGCAAAACGTGCAGCACATTTTAAAAAATTATCAACAAAACCTGCACCTGGTGATGCTACGGCAAAAACAAAACCATCAAAACATACACAGAAATTTAAAGCAATGTTCGGTGAGATGGCAGAACATATCACATTTGAAGATTTTATGTGTGAAAATTCAGATAAGGCACTTAAAAAGAAAGCTGATAAATCAGGCATGCCTTTAGGTATATTAAGAAAAGTTTTCGATAGAGGAGTTGCAGCATGGAAATCAGGACATCGTCCAGGTACCACTGCAGTTCAATGGGGATTAGCGAGAGTTAATTCATTTGTAACTAAATCAAAAGGAACATGGGGTAAGGCAGATAAAGACCTTGCTGCCAAAGTATAGGAGAAAAAAATGAAAGATTTTTATCAAATGAGAGAATCAATGGCAGCAGTTGCAGAGACCTATGCCGAAATAAACGAGGCGTTTAAGTTAACTAAATCAAATTTTACCAAGGTAAAGAGTTTGGATAAATTAATGACAGAATTGGCCAAGTTTGCAAAGAAGGCAGGTCATAAGCCATTTACGTTACCACCTGGTTCAGGATTTTCAAAAAGAGATGTATCAAAACCAAAAGGTTTTTATAGCCCAGTATTAATGGAATTAATGCAGTCCTTATATTATACATCGAATGATGCAGAAGAAGATGAATGGATAAACAGTTCAGATTGGTCTAATAAAATGGCAAAAACATATACAGATAAACAAACGGGTGGACTAGATATTAGTGACCCAGATGAAGATTTTGTTAAGGTTATTAGAGCAAGTATTTTTATAGCAATGAAGGATATGTTTGAGGCCAATCCAGAGTTCATGAAACAATATGGCACACCAGAAAAAGCTACTAAAATGTTTATAGCATAGAGGATAAAAATGAAATTTAAAGAATTAAGGGAAAAATACAGAAGTAAATTTAAATCTGCTGAAATTACAAAGGCAGTGGATATTGCTTTATCAATGAGTGGCAATATGACCGGTGCTTATAAAAAAATTGAGGCATTTAAAAAAGGTTTAGCTAACGACCCTATGGTAAAACAAGCTTTAAGATTAGCTAATGAAGAGGTTACAGATGCCGTATAAAAATTTAGTTGAAACATATAAATCAATTACCTTAAATGAAGATGGCCATGAACAATCTGCAAATGTTAAAAATCAATTAACAGGTTTAAAAAGAAATGCAGAACAATTATTAGGTCAAATACAACCAGATAGTAAATATCCGTCCTGGTGGGTAAACAAATTGGTAAAGGCTAATGATTACCTTGATACAGCAAAGGACTTCTTACAGAATAAAGTTGACCAAGGACAGGTTGAAAACAAGGAAGAGGAAGTAGAAGAATCATCTGCTGCATGGGCTAAATCATTAGAAACAATAGCCAAAAAGAAACAATTAGATAAAATATCAGATAAAGATAAAGCAACATTAGTTAAAATTGCTCAAATGCTTGCAAAGGAGAAGAAATGAAAACTTTTAAAGAAATGAGACAAGACGAAATCAAAGAAGCTAAGGAATTTAATTCAAAAAAAGAAGTAGCTGATGTTAAAAGAATTGATAAGTTATTAGAACAAGCATATAAAGGTATGAATAAATTACAATATGGTAAATCATTATATATGATGGATGTTAATGACGGTATTGTAAAGGCAAGAAGAGCATTAATTACATATTCAGATATAGCAGCTAATGGCGAACTAGATGGACCAATTCAAAGATAATGAAATCATTTAAGGACTTTAATGAATCAGGGCTCTGGGATAATATCAGAAAGAAAAGAGCTCGTGGTGAACCAATGCGCAAAAAAGGCGAAAAGGGTGCTCCGACTGCTGCCGCTATGGCAAAAGCAAAAGGAGAAGCTAAACTAGATGAAGCTCCGTATGTGGCAGGCGAAATGGATATTATTGATTCTCTTTGGAAAGAAATTAGAAATAAAATGTTTAAGGATAAACAAGCCAAAAGGTTTGAAAAACATTGGCCCTTTTTACAAGGCCTGGCAAAATATGCAGGTTTTAAAATAACAAAAAAAGGCCAAGACAAAAATAAAATATTTAGATACGAAATAAAATAATGCATAGCTTTTTAAAACACATCGAAGAAAGATTTGGACTATATGAGGGTACACATGTTCCTTTGGAACAACCTATGATAGAAGAAGCAGAACCAGAATTAAATTCACCCAAAAGAGGTGGAAGTAAAAAGTTTGTTGTATATGTTAAAAATCCAAAAACAGGCAATATAAAGAAAATACAATTTGGAGATACAACAGGATTAAAGGCGAAAATAAATGATAAAGATGCTGCAAGAAGTTTTGCCGCCCGACATCAGTGCGATACCAAAAAGGATAAATTAGCACCAGGATATTGGGCATGTAGACTACCTAAGTATGCAAAACAATTGGGTTTAAAGGGTGGCGGAAGTTATTTTTGGTAAGGATTTCCCCTTTACAGAAGAGGGTGAAATAAGAGAATTTCATGTTAATAAGCATGATTCTGAATATATTTGGCATCGCGATGACGAAGATAGAGAAATAGAGGTTATAAATGGAGAAGGTTGGCAATTTCAATACGAAAATTGTTTACCCTATCATTTACAACCAGGAATGATTTTTGATGTACCTCAAGGAGAATTCCATAGATTAATAAAAGGGTACAATAATTTAACTTGTAGGGTTATAAAGAAAAATGGCTAGACAAACTCAAACTGAAAGGTTAGATAGAATCGAAGAGAAGATTGATAGAATGGCTGAAGCTATTGTAGCATTAGCTCGTGCTGAAGAAAAAATACATACTCTAACAAGTTTTAGTAAACAACAATCAGAACAAATTCAAAATATTATAAATAGAATTGACCGGGTAGAGATTATCGTTAATACCAACGCTAATACTATAGGTATAATAAATAAGCTATTTTGGATGATGTTGGCAGGTTTTATAGCTGCCATCAGCTGGGAAATAGTAATTCATATGGGAGCATAGAAAAATGAAATTTAATGACAATATTACCTTAGACATAGCAAGTGCAGTTAGCGATGTTTTAGAAGGTAAAGTAAAAAAAGAGGAAGTAAAATATCCTCATAAAATGTATCACCCTGAAACAGGTGAAGAAGTAGAAGTAATGGATAAGGCTGGCCATGACAAATATAACAAATTAGGTTATGTCAACGAAAAGCCAAAGAATGAATCACCTGAAGAGCCAAGAGCTAAAGGCGAAAAGGATTTTAAAGACAAGCATGTCGTTAAAAAATCTGGTGAAAAAGAAGATGGTACTGTAATGAAGGAAGATTCTAAAGAAGAGCCAGAAGGTATTTCAAAGGAAGAAACTGAAAAACAAAAGAAGTATCAAGCATTCTTTAATAAAGCATTAAAGAAATTTGGTGTTAAATCACCTTCAGAATTAGAAGGCGACAAGAAAAAAGAATTCTTTGACTATGTAGATAAAAACTACGAGGCTGATAAGGAATCAGATTAATTAACCATACCGTAAGGTATATATAATATATGATGAAAATTTTTGATGAGTTAAATAATAAGAATTTTAGACTCTTTGCAGCGAATAATTACAATAATCCGGAATGTACGGATATTGATGAGTTTAAACAAGACCTAAGTCGATTTAAATATTTAAAAAGACTTTTAACAAGGTTCGATGAACATAGTGAATTACAAGAAAGATTAATTTTGAATCATCTTATTGTGCTATTTAATGTTTTTGGGATTGACCCCTGTAAGAAAATGTTAATGTATAAAATTGAGCATAATCACTATCACATTATCAAACCATTCCTTGTTTATCTCCATTATTTGCCCGAAGATGAAATGGTAGAAATACCAATGGACCCTACAGTAGTAGAGGCCTTAAGGAACCTATAATGGGATTAATATCAAGAACAGGAGATTTATTTTACGCGTTTCGTTTTTTGAAACTACTTGTTACGCCGTTTGAAAAAACTCCTGCATTTGAATTAGGCATTATTGATAAGGAAGGTAAAGTACTTAAAAAGGGTTCTGATAGAAGCACCTCAGAAGAAAAGGCTGCATATACAGTTTTTCATAGGTTAGTGTTTAATATTAAAAAACTATTAGCTAAAATACCTGGTGGTAAATCAGTTGTTGCTAGATATGGTGCAGCATTATTTCTTATTAAAGAACACACTGGCATGTCCGAAAAGGCTATTATTAAAACCTTAGAGAAGTTTTTAGACGAAGACTTATCAAGTGAAATAATAGAAGAAAATACCTGGTATCAACATGATAATTATTTAGTACCAGGTAGTTATATACTAAAAACAGATACAGCATCAATCGAAACAGGTGATATAATTGCATTTGAAAATAATAGAATTATAGTTGAAGATTTTACTGCACCGATTGGAACATTTAAGAATATAAATATATATAAGGTAAAACATAAAAATACAAATCAATATATACATATAACAAATAGAGATATAAGCAGATGAAAAAGACATTCGCAGAATATTGTAAACAGTGGGAAGATGCTGCAGCGAATGCTGTAGGCCACGGTGGTGTTTCACTACCAGCTGACGCTGTTAAAAAGAAAAAGGAAGTTCAAAAAAGAATATATGATGGTAGAACTAAAGAGGGCAAGAAGTTTGTAGAACGAATGCTCGCTAGGAGAAATGCACGTGAACAAGCTAAAAACAATAATCAATAAAATAGTAACTTTCTATAACTGGTTATTAAGATTATTCCAAAACAGATATACAATCCATGTGTCGTTCGACAATCAATGGGGTAATGGTGATGACCAAGTTTATGAGCATGTGAGAAAAGTAATCAAAGCAAATTTCAAAGAACTTAAGTTTAGAACTGATGATAAAAGAGTTGTGCATATTAGAGGTATGCAAGGCTTAAGATATAAAATAGAGGACGAATAATGATTGAGAAAATAATTGCAGAACAATTAAAAATTAATATAGAAACAGTGACTGATGATACACATTTAATGAATGATTTAGGTGCTGATTCCTTAGATACAGTACAATTAGTTATGGAGATTGAAGAAGCATATGATATAGAAATATCAGATGAAGATGCTGAAACTTTAGACACAGTTGGAGCTATTAAAAAATATATTGGAGATAATACATAATGAATCAAATGTTTATTGGTATTATTCTTGTAATGGGATTAGGTGGTTATTATCTCTATAATGAAAATCAAACTCTTACACAGAATAATATCAAATTAGAAGCAGCCGTTGAAGAACAAAAACAAACAATGGCTATAATGAAAGAGCAATACGAAAAACAAGGTAAAGCTCTTATGAACATGAGTAGAGTAAATGCTCAAATAGAAGCTGATAAAGCAGAATATTTAGCTATATTTTCTAGGCATAATTTAGATGTACTTGCACTAAAGAAACCTGGACTTATGGAAAAAAGATTTAATGATGCAAGTGAAAAAGTAATGGAGGGGCTTGAAGATGATACTGAAGAATTATATAACCTTAGTAATCCTACTATTAATAACTAGTGGTTGTTCTTTATTAGGAACAAAACAACTAGAGGTCATATCTAAACCTGTTCAAATAGATATCATGCAACCAGATTTACCAAGGACTGTAGAATTAACAGCGCCTAAATGGTATGTTGTATCTGAAGCAAGAATAACAAACCCATGTAAAAAAATAGAAGATAAGAGACCAAAAACATGTGACTTATCTGAAAGAGAAAATCCGGATTGGCCTGAAGGTTATACATATCTAGATAGATTCCTTGACGAAATGAAGGAACAAAATAATGGCGAAATTGTATTTGTTGCCACATCAGTTGGTGACTATAAAGTTATGGCTGAAGATATGCAAGAACTTAAAAGATATATTAAACAACTAGGTGAAGTGGTTATATATTATCGAAGTGTTACCATGCCAAATGGTGACAAAGGCATGGGAGTTGGCATAAAAACTCCAGAAAACATAGCTGATATAAAAGGCTAAAAATTAAAAAAAAATATAACAAATTTGTTGTTTACAAAGCAACTGATTTGTGGTATAATATACATATATTATGAACAATACAACACTAATCAATGTCACAAAGCGTGACGGAACAATACAACATTTCGACTTAGAGAAAGTACATAAAGTACTTGATTGGGCTGTGGAAGGCATTTCCGGTGTCTCCATGTCACAAATAGAGTTAAAGGCAAACATTCAGCTTTATGATAAAATTAAAGCTTATGATATACATGAACTTTTAATTAAATCAGCATCCGAACTCATATCAGAAGACACTCCAAACTATCAGTTTGTTGCAGCACGTTTAATATCATATAAACTAAGAAAAGAAGCCTATGGCGAATTCGAGGTTCCACCTCTTAAACAAATCATTGAAACAAATATAGAGCGTGGCGTATATGATGCAGAAATAGTAGAAAAATATACTGAAGATGAAATATGTGAATTAGATAATCATATCAAACATGAACGAGATGATTCATTTACATATGCCGGTATGGAACAATTCAGAGGTAAATATTTAGTTCAAGACAGAAGAACAAAAGCCATATATGAAACACCACAGATTTTGTATATGATGATTGCAATGACTCTCTTTGGTAAATACAGAGAGAATAGATTAAAATATGTTAAAAGGTATTATGATGCAATTTCTCAATTTTATATTTCACTCCCCACGCCTATTATGGCAGGAGTTAGAACGCCGACACGTCAGTTTTCTAGTTGTGTACTTATCGAGTCTGGCGATAGCCTCGACAGTATTAATGCTACTGCTAGTTCAATCGTTAAATACATAAGTAAGAAAGCAGGGATTGGAATCGGTGCAGGTTCAATTAGAGCATTAGGTTCAAAAATTGGAGACGGTTCCGTTGTCCATACAGGTTTAATACCATTCCTCAAATATTTTCAAAGTGCTGTCAAAAGCTGCTCTCAAGGAGGTGTTCGTGGAGGAGCTGCAACTGTTTATCTACCGGTTTGGCATTATGAATTTGAGGATTTGGTAGTATTAAAAAACAATAAAGGCGTCGAGGAAACAAGAGTCAGACATATGGATTATTGTTTCCAATTTAATAAATTAATGTATGAAAGATTAATACAAGGTGGTAATATTACCTTCTTTGACCCAAACGATGTACCAGGTTTATATGAATCTTTCTTTGCAGACCAAGACAAGTTTAAAGAGTTATATGAAAAATACGAAAGAGCTCATAGTATTAGGAAAAAAACATTACCAGCTTTAGAAGTATTTCAAATGTTTTTAACAGAAAGAAAAGACACAGGTAGGATATATGTAATGAATGTTGACCATGCAAACGACCATGGTGCCTTTATTCCTAAAAAAGCTCCTATTAGAATGAGCAACCTTTGTTGTGAAATCGATTTACCAACAACACCACTAAACAGCCATGATGATACAGATGGAGAAATATCTCTTTGTACTCTATCGGCAATTAATTGGGGACTAATAAATGAACCATCTGAGTTTGAAGAATACTGTGACCTTAGTGTTCGTGCTCTTGATGAGCTTCTTGATTATCAAGGGTATCCAGTACCAGCTGCAGAGCAAGGTACATTATCTAGGCGACCTTTAGGTGTAGGTATTATTAACTTAGCTTATTTCCTAGCAAAAAGAGGGCTTAAATATGACGAATCTGCCTATGATATTATTGACCAGTATGCAGAAGCATGGTCATATTATTTAATAAAAAGTTCAGCAAATTTGGCTATTGAGAAAGGAAAGCTGATATATAATAATGATACGAAATATTCTAAGGGAATACTTCCTATCGATACTTATAAAAAAGAGGCTATAGATAATTTAATAGAGTCTAGAGAGCGTTTACCGTGGGCAGAGTTGAGAGAACAACTCAGAGAAACTGGCATCCGAAACTCGACTCTCATGGCATTAATGCCAGCTGAAACCAGCGCTCAGATAAGTAACAGTACGAATGGTATTGAACCACCAAGAGCATTGGTATCGTACAAACAGAGTAAAGATGGAGTTATGGCACAGGTCGTACCTGGTTATCACCATCTGAAAAATAAATATGATTTACTGTGGGACCAAAAGTCTCCACAAGGATACCTTGCAATATGTGGTATATTACAGAAATATATCGACCAAGGTATATCAGTAAATACATCATATAATCCAGAACATTACGAGGACCATAAGGTTCCTATGTCTGCAATGCTCTCTGACCTTGTTACAGCTTATAAGTATGGTTTAAAACAACTATATTATTTTAATACTCATGATGGTGCTGGTGAGATTAAAGAAGATGACCACCATCCGTATTATACAGGAACAGAACAACCTATAGAGGACGATGATTGCGATTCATGCAAAATTTAAAAGATAAAATAAATAAAAGAATGGATATCCTTCAGGATTGGATGGAACAGGATTATCACTTAAAGCGACCGAAGGTTGTTTATGACCATACACTTACGATATCCAAGTTTTGGTCAGTATTAAACGAAGAGGATAAAGAATATATACAATGTGCACAAGATGCAATAGAAACAAAATCAACAATTTCATGGAAACCAGATGTCAGTACTGAAGAAAAATAAAAAATCACACTTAGAAAAAAATATGTTCTTTGATGAACCTGTTGATGTTGCTAGATATGACCAATTAAAATATCCACAATTGGATAAAATTACAGAAAAACAATTAGGATTCTTTTGGAGACCAGAAGAAGTAGATGTATCAAAAGATAAAAAGGATTTCCATGAGCTCACAAAACACGAAAAACATATATTTACTTCTAATCTCAAAAGGCAAATACTTTTGGACTCTGTACAAGGTCGGGCCCCGAACCTTGCTTTCCTTCCTATTGCTTCGTTACCCGAAATTGAGAACTGGATCGAAACCTGGTCCTTTTTTGAAACTATCCATAGCCGTTCTTATACTCATATTATTAGGAACGTATATTCGGACCCCGGTATAGTATTCGATTCAATGCTTGATGTAAAGGAAATTATGGATTGTGGTTCAGATATAGCAGGATATTATGATGATTTAATGATTGATAATAGTTCTGCTACTAATAGAATACAACATAAAACATCTTTATATATGGCAATGCTTTCAGCGAATGCCTTAGAAGGAATTCGTTTTTATGTATCATTTGCATGCAGTTGGGCCTTTGCTGAACTTAAAAAGATGGAAGGTAATGCTAAGATTATTAAGTTTATAGCAAGAGATGAAAATACTCACCTTGCAGCAACTACAGTTATGATTAAAAACTTATTAAAAGAAGATAAAGATTTTGAAAAGATAGCTAAAAAGAACGAAGAACAAGCTATTAAATTATTTGTCGATGTTATTGAGCAAGAAAAACAGTGGGCAAAATATTTATTTAAAGATGGTTCAATGATTGGACTTAACCAAACAATACTAGAAAATTATGTGGAATGGATAGGCTGTAAAAGAATGAGAGCAATAGGATTACCTTGTCCTTATACAGTTCCTCAAATGAATCCATTGCCATGGACTGAAAAATGGATATCAGGTGGGAATGTGCAAGTTGCTCCACAAGAAACAGAAATTACGTCTTATATAACTGGTGGTGTAAAACAAGATGTCACCACAGAAACAATGGCAGGATTAAGTTTATAATGTTTATACCTTGGTTCACAAAACCAGAAACTGAAAAAAAAGTATTACAGGTAGTTAACCTTGCTCCAGGCGAAGACCTTGTAGAAAAATTAACAGAAATACACCCAATGAGGCAAATATTTTGGGCATCAATAATTCAAGTATGCGTATTTGGATTTATGCTATTTGCATTTTGGGGAATAAATTTAGGATTAAAAATATGAAAGGATATATTTTAACAATTTGTTTATCAATGACAGCAACAATTGCTTTTGCATATAACGCATTAGAATACAAAGGACAACCTAACAATACAAGTTGTTATGGGCAGTGTTATATTGATTATGTAGCACTTAATGGAACTGCATCTGAAATAGAACAACGTAAGCAAGCATTAGCTGCTGAAGATGAATTTAGTTCAATTAAAGGTTTATGGGCAGGTTGCGCAGCCTGTCATGGTAATGAAGGACAAGGCATGGCAGTATTTCCTAAATTAGCTGGACAATCAGCAGATTATATAGTTGATAGACTTAATACATATAAGAATAGAGGAGAGGTAGGTGCTATGAGTTCTACTATGTGGGCTCAAGCAGGTATGTTATCTGATACTGATATAGATACTATAGGCAGATTTATAGAGGAGACAATGAAATGATAGAGATATATGGTAAAACACAATGTCCATATTGCGATATGGCAAAGGCTTTATGCGAACAAAAGAAAATGGATTATGAATATAAGCTATTAGGCTTTGATTTTACAAGAGAAGAATTAATGGAAACATTTCCGGGTGCAAGAACTTTTCCACAAATCATAGTTGATGGTAATAAAATTGGTGGATATACAGAATTAAAAGAGTTAACTGATTTAGAGTTATGATTTTAGACTGCCAATATTGTTACTCTCGTATAGTAATCAAACCAGCAGATGATGAACCAGTTAAGGTAAACTTTTGTCCTCATTGTGGTGAACCCACAGATGATGATATGGATGAATTAAATTTTAATGAATAAGTGGATTTATCAAGGTATGGCATTTGAGCCTAATGAACCTTTTACATATGAAAAATATGGGACGCATTGGCATGGCTTTGTTTATTGCATTACCCATAGAGGAACCAATAAAAAATATATTGGAAAGAAATTCTTTTGGTCAAAGAAAACACTCCCTATAACTAAAAAGAGAAAACGCAGAAAAATAACCTATGTTGAATCTGATTGGAGAACATATTATGGTTCAAATAAACATTTAATGGAAGAGGTCCAGGTGCATGGAGCGGATTTTTACCATAGAGAAATATTACATTTATGCAAAACCAAAGGTGAATGTGCATATATGGAAACAAAGGAACAATTTGAGAGAGAAGTGTTGTTAACAGATGATTATTATAATGGAATTATTAATTGCAGAATAGGGTCAAATAGTGTAAAAAACATGTTTACAAAGTGATAAAAGTATGATATAATAGTACTATTATGGCGAAAATATTAAAGTTTCCGACTGGCGAGGAACTCAAACAAAAGGCAGAAGCAAAACAAATTAAAGATGATTACGCTACAGTCAGAGATGCATCTGATGAATGTGTAGCATCTGCACAGTTTTTACTAGAAATTATGGAAGAGTTTATATTAACAGGAGAAGTATCTCGTGAATTTATGGACATGCAATTCCGTGATGAAACCTTCCAGGAATCAAGAGATATGTTCGTTGTAATAAACATGCTCAATGCTATGTTTCATCGCTATTATGGTATACCACATTCCCTTCATAGAGAATTTGATAGGTTATATGTAGCGATTAAGGCAATAGACAAACAAAACACACAAGCAAAAAATGAATTGGATGATAAATACAATATATTATTTACGCCAGATGACGGAGAAGATGATGATACTACTTGATTATAATCAAATCGCACTATCAAATATTATAGTGCAAAAACTAAACGATGAACAAATGATTCGTCATATGATACTAAATAGTATTCGTATGTATAATAAAAAATACAGAGACGAATATGGCCAAATGGTTATCTGTGCTGATGGTATGAATACATGGCGTAAAGAGTATTACCCACAATACAAAGCAAGCAGAAGAAAGCATAGAGATAATTCAGCTCTTGATTGGACAGAAATATTCAGAATATTACATTTGGTTAGAGATGAAATCAAAGAAAACCTACCATATAAAGTATTACATATGGAAGGCTGTGAGGCAGATGATATCATTGGTACCCTTGCAATGCAAACACAAGAGTTTGGTATGCATGAACCAGTTATGATTATTTCATCAGATAAAGATTTTATCCAATTACAAAAATTTAATAATGTAAAACAATTTAGTCCTATACAAAAGAAAACAGTAAAGGACGATAATCCAAGAACATATCTATGGAATCATATATTCAGAGGCGATAGTGGCGATGGTATACCAAATGTGTTATCTGGTGATGATACCTTTGTTACTGAATCAAAACAAACACCTTTGAGACAAACAAAAATAGATGATTGGATTCATAATGCAGAGAGATTAAGAGATGTAATGCCAGAAGAGTATTATAGGAATTATCAGCGTAATAGAAAGCTTATTGATTTGGCTGAAATCCCAGAAGAGGTACAAACTAGCATTATAAATACTTTTAACGGACAGAAACCGGCAATGAGAATGAAGGTTTTAAATTATCTCATTAAAAAGAGATGTACTAACTTGATTGAAGTCGTGGAGGAATTTTACAATGGCTAAAAAATTAATATCAGAGGTTTTAACAGAAGCTTCTAAAATAACTAAAAAGGCAGATAGAATCAACTATTTGCGCGCAAATAAAACACCAGCACTTTTGGATGTACTAAGAATTGCATTTGATGATGATGTAATAACTGTATTACCATCAGGAGCTCCAACATTTAATAAAGATGATGCACCTGCTGGGCATGAATTTTTAAATTTACAAAAGGGACATAGAAGATTTAAATATTTCTTTAAGGGTCCGGTTGCAAATGATACACCAGCATTACGAAGAGAAGGAATGTTTTTATCCTTTATTGAATCCTTACACGGTGACGAGGCTGATTTGGTTATTGCTGCTAAGGATAAATCATTAAAATATAAAGGTATTACCAAAAAATTCATAAAGGATACTTTTCCAAATCTAATTAAAAGATAATGGCCAAATTTGACCCAAAAGAAATAGAAAATTCAAATCGAATTTTTAAATCAGCAACACCTAAACAGGATTTATCCTGGTATGTGAAGTGGTTAGCATCGTTGTTTATCCTAGTAGGTATGTCGATAAGAGGCCTTGATGGATTTCAAGCAATAGACCTATCAGTATCTATTATAGGGGTAACAGGTTGGTTGATAGTGGGTTTATTATGGAAAGACCGTGCTTTGATATTATTAAATGGAATAGGATTGGCATTATTATTAAGAACATTGTTACAAACACTTTACATTTGACCTTAGATATGGTATAATATACCATATAAAGATAAGGATTATATTATGATACAAATACTAAGAGAAATAACAGACTGGGGCGACCAGAAAATATCAAATGGCGACTATTATGTCGACAGCCATGGATATCTTATTGGATATATGCCACAAGGAAAAGCTTATAAAGAGTTTAAAACTCCAATCAAACAGTTTTCTAAATCAAGACGCAAGTTTAAATTAATCGGCGAATGGCCTGAGGAATTACCAGAAGGCGCGATTACTGTGCAAGGCAGTAAAGGTAATACCTATACCATTATCGACAAGAAGTGCTCATGTCCTGGATTTAAATTCAGAGGTCACTGCAAACATTTGGCACAGGTTGCATGAATATCTTTATACTCAATTCCGACCCTATTATTGCAGCACAGGAACAGTGCGATAAACATGTTGTTAAAATGATTGTGGAATCAGGTCAAATGTTATCCACCGCACATCGTATGCTTGATGGCACAGTCGAAAGAAGGCCATCAAAATCAGGTAAAACCACGGTTAACTATTACAAACTTCCAGATGAACGAGAGGATATTATGTACAAAGCTGTACACTTTAACCACCCATGTTCTATATGGTCAAGAGAATCAACCGATAATTACAAATGGCATTATCGTCATTTCATTGCTTTATGTGATGAATATACCTATCGTTATGGTAAAGTGCATTCCACAGATACTAAACTAAGAAAGCCTTTAAGCTATACGCCATATAATATGCCTCAAATGGAATCAACACCATTCAGATTGGCAATGGAATCAAACCCAGAATGTATGTTTGAAGATGCTGTTAAATCATACAGAGCCTTCTATCATACTAAACAAGAAAGATTTAAAATGGATTGGTCAAAACGCCCTATCCCGGAGTGGTTTAATGCGATATAAATTCCATGAACACAGATATACCTTTAAAGGTAATTTCGCATATGCAGCTGATTGTATAAGACATTCATTGGATATGATGGGTTATAGTGAATCAGAAACTGAAGAAGCAGACCTACACATTTACAATCATACTTGTAGAGATTTGGAACCTGATATGCCAGAAAATTCCATTATCTTTAAACCAACAGCACCTACAAGTAAACACTTTCAAATATGTAAAGAAGGTTATGCAAACTCATCTGCAATTACATTCGATGACCCTTGTTGGTGGGCATTTACTAAATATGACCAAACAGAATGGAATGAAATACAGAACATGGTTGATAGAAGAGCTAATAAATGGGATGACTCAATATTACTTAAATGGCCTGATGCTGAGAATGTAAAGGATGACCATATATTAATTGTTGGCCAAATGCCTGAAGACGAAACAGTGATGGGGTTTGGATTTGGTAATCATTGGGATAAAACATGTCAGATAGTAGAAAAATTAAAAGAGAGAGATAATTTAGTTATTAAATTACACCCAAGAATAAGAAAAGCATCGCATCGTATTAGAGATATAAATAAACAAATAGAGAAATGGGAAGAAGCAGGACATCAAGTTTTTTCTGGGTATGAATCAATACACAGTGTATTACCCAAAACAAAGGTAGCAATTATAGAAAACTCTACGGCAGGGATTGAATGTATGATGCATGATGTTCCTATTATATCACACGGTTACCCTGATTATCATTGGATAACAAAAGATTTAAGAATTTTGACTCGACTAAATAGATATATAGATAACTTACAATGGTTTGATAAAAACCAAAGCAGAGAATTTTTATGTTGGTATGTATTCAGATACTTATGTTCTGATATACCAACTACTGCAAAACGATTAGAGGATTTATTAAATGCCAACTGAACAACAATTTAAAAGAGCTGAAAGATTACTATTAGGGCTATATGTTTTTATTCCATTAGTCTTTATACTTGAAAGGATACTATAATGCCAACATATGAGTTTAAAAACAATGATACTGGAGAAGTATTTGAAAAAATAATGTCCTATGAAAAAAAGGTAAAATTTTTAGAAAAAAATCCAAATGTTCAATCACATTATACAACATTAAATATTGATTATGATGGTGGTAGCTCAGTATTATCTAAAGCAGGTTCTGGTTGGAAAGAAGTTCAAGATAGAATTAAATCAGGAATGCCACCAAAAGATAGGAGTTTAATTAAATCACGATGAATTTTATACATGAACCAATTGATTTGGGTTATAATGACCTTTCAGCTAAAACAACAAAGAAAGGTAGACAATATGTTGACCCAGACGGTAATACATATCCATCAATTACTACAGTCCTTTCCATATTATCAGAGGATAGTATTAGGGCATGGAGAGCTCGTGTAGGCGAAGAAAAGGCAAATCAAATATCAAGACAAGCAAGCTCTCGTGGAACTACAGTGCATAATATTATTGAAAAATATGTAGCCAATAACCCAGAATATATTAAAGGGGAAATGCCACATAATATACAAACATTCAAAGATGTACAACAGGTTATTGACGAAGGTGTGACAAAGGTATATCAACAAGAGGCTCCGTTATATTCTAAGCACTTAGGTGTAGCAGGAAGAGTTGATTGTGTTGGTCAATGGAAAGGCATTGACTCAATTATAGATTGGAAAACATCTCGTAAATTTAAAAAGAAAGAATGGATATCCAGTTATTTTATGCAATGTGCAGCTTATGCAATTATGTGGGAAGAGAGAACAGGAACACCAATTAAACAATTGGTAGTCTGTATTGCTGGTGATATGGGCCATCAGGTTTTTGTAGAGGATAGAGACAATTGGACAGAAAAATTAATTGAAACCATTAACGAATATAAACGAAGAAAATTATTTGGGAGATAAAATGAATCATTTATTAAAAGCATTATGTAAAAAATTAGAAGGTGAGATTGAAGTAGCCAAAGCAAATGTGATGGTATATCAAAGAAATTCAGTTGGTATTGGCGAACATCCAGATGTTGTTGAAGCAATTGAAACTCAGGTATCTAAAATGGCAGAAGCAGAAGACAAATTAGAATCAATAAAACGACATTTTAAATAAATTAATATTATAAATAGTAGGTGTTTACAAAGCACATAAAATGTGTTATAATATACCTATGAAAAAATTTAACGAATACATAACAGAGCGTTCAGGCAAAGGTTTAACAATCTTTGATATTGATGATACTATGTTTGTATCAAAAGCTCGTGTATTGGTTAAAAACAAAACTACTGGTAAAACAAAACCATTAACTCCTCAACAGTTCAATGATTATAAATTAGGTGGCCAAGAGGAATATGATTTTGGTGAATTTAAATCAGCCAAAATATTCTACCAAACAGCAACTCCAATCGCAAGAATGATTGCAAAAGCAAAGGCAATAATTAAAAATGCCACAGCAAAGGGTAGTAAAGTGATTATCGTTACTGCAAGAGCAGACATGGACGATAAAAAACTCTTTATCAAAACATTTGAATCACATGGTATACCAATGAAAAATGTTTATGTTGAGAGAGCTGGTAATGTTGGTGGACCTAATAGTGCTGCAAACAAAACAGTAGTGTTTAAAAAGTATTTAGATACAGGTAAATATGCAAGGGTCAGATTGTTTGATGACCATAAAGAAAATTTAACTGCATTACTTGATTTAAAAAGGGAATATCCACAGGTTGAAATGTTTGCATATTTAGCAGATAAAAATGGTGGAGTAAAAAGAATAAAATAGGAATATATTATGAATGAATTTTTAATTGAAACAAATAGACACATGGACGGTATCCAAAAGGTATATCAATTTTCTAATGGTTATGGTGCGAGTGTCATTAAACATAAAGGTTCTTACGGATATGATAAAGGTCTGTGGGAATTGGCTGTGTTAAACAAAGGTGAGTTATGTTATGATACCGATATTACAGGTGATGTGATTGGACATCTTAACGACCCAGAAGTAGATAATATATTAGGACAAATAGCGAGGTTATAAGATGCCAATAAAACTAGGAAAATCACACACAACAATTGATAGAGCAACTAAAAAAGCTACTACTGTACATCCGTACATAAAAACATTTAACAAATTAGATCTAATTGAAAAATATAATGCGTCAAATACAAGACAAAAAGATAAACAAAAAATTAAAAATGAATTGGTTAAAAGAGGCGGAGTAGTTTTTGAGTAAACAAGCAAAATATAGAGAACAAACATTTGGTATTAGTAACTATCGATTGGGTTTACGAAAAAAGGAAAGAAATCGTAGACTGATAGGATTAGGAGTTGCTGTAGCATTTTTAATTATTGCAGGATATTTATTTTTTAATAATGGGTAAATTAAGACAATGGTTTAGAAACTGGTTTGATAGGCAAGTAGAAAAATCCTGGCAAAGAAAAGCAAATAAAATGTTTTTAAAAAATAATGAAAAATAAAAATGATATCACAGGTGATTTAATTAAATCAAAAACCAATGGCCAAAAAGCTTATGCTGATGGTTGGGAAGCTATCTTTGGTAAATCAAAGGTAAGAAAAAAGACACCCGAGCATGGACAAATGCAAATTCATAAGGATAAGACTAAAGAGGTACCTAGACATTATAAATATAAACATAAGGTAGAGGAATAAATATGAGTATAGATATAGACCAATTTGATTTCGGCTTTACAGCTGTAGATGAAAATGAATTAGAAGCAGTACAAAAATTATCAACAGAAGCTTCAACTGTTGCTGCATCAGCAGAACAAAACGAGGAAAAACTAAATAGTTTATATAATGCAATATTACCTTTACTCTCAAATTTAAAAGCAAACCCAGAAAAGGATTATATTTACTGGCCAAATAGGACAGAAAAAGTAGAAGCCTTTGAGGATTTAATATCAGGGATAGTTAAATAATGGCAATAGGAACAACTAATATATCAATTGGTAATATTTTTGGAGAGGTAAATGATACACTTCCAGGTGGTACTAATGTGTCATTAAAAACACAATCAGAAAGTGCTGCAAATACTGCTCATACATCTACAATATCTGGATATACTTCTCCTGGTGGAGGATTAACAGGAGCTCCATACGGTATGGGTGAATTTGGTGGATATATTAATTTGTCATTTGACGGCTGGCCAATAAATGGTCTTATACGTACTCCGGACCAGCAATGGGGCCAAAAATCTCATAATGACCCAAGTACTGTACAAGTTGGTTGTAACTATGGACAATTTCATGATACAACTAATGATAGAATACGTCATCGATGGACTACATTTGACTCATCAGCTGCTTCGGTTTACAGTTATGCCGACCAAGATTATATAGGTATGGATAGTGCTCAATTTCAAGCAAAAGCAGATTATACTACTACTGCATTCCCAGGTACCCCTCAGGCTGTTTTTGAAAATCCTGCATCATATTCCCCGGCCTCAGGAGTTTGGACAAATACATCTACATCAGGATATTCTCCAATTTGGCAATGGACAATTACTATTAATAGTGGTAGTTCGCAAAGTTCATCAATATCTTCTGGATTTGGAAGTGTATATTTCTATAATAGAGCAACTTTAAATGGTGTAACGTATCCAAGCACATCAGATGGATATAATGGTAATCAATATTATAGGAGTAATGGTAACACAGTAAGTCTGACTGCAGCAAGGTCGCTGTATGCTCAGCCGGTCGGGCCTGGTGGCGGTATAGAGCCGTAATGATTACTATTAAAAAAAGAGCTTTAGGAGCTGTAAGACCAAATCCATATCGTATTGAAAAATTATATAATGTATATAGTGTTATACAAATAGGAACAGAACAGGTCATGGGTAAATTTAATTCTTTACAAGAAGCTGAGGCATTTTTGTTTAGTTTAACTCCACGTATAAAATAGGAAATAAAAATGAATATAGAACAATTAAAAGAAACACTAAAAATAGATGAAGGAGTAGTGTATGAAATTTATAATGACCATCTTGGTTATCCAACATTTGGAATTGGTCACCTCGTTCTTGAACGGGACGGAGAACATGGGTTACCGGTGGGTACTCCAGTCTCAGAGGATAGAGTTAGCGAATGCTTCGAACAAGATGTACAAGTGGTAATAGAAGATTGTAAAAAGTTACATGGTGGTTGGGATGGTTACCCCGAAGAGGTAAAACAAATCATTGCAAACATGATGTTTAATATGGGACTTACGCGCTTAAGTAAATTTAATAAACACAATGCAGCGCTGCAGTGTGGTGATTGGAAAGAGGCTGCTGTAGAAGGCAGAGATTCAAGATGGTACAAGCAAGTAACGAACAGAGCCGAAAGGCTGATGAAAAGACTCGAGGAGATATAAAGACCAATAAAGGTTGGTTTTGGTGTCATGAGAGAAAAGACTACTTCCGTTGGGAAGAGTTGATGAACTATAACTATAATAAATAATGGAGGAAATATGTTTAATTGGTTGAAACGACTTTTTGATAATACTGAACCTGAAGCTACTGGTGTAAGAGCCAGAAATGCAAAGGGTCATTATGTCGCTGATGATAAATCAACACCAAAAGTCAATGAAGCTTATGTAGATGGTAAAACACCAAAGCGTAAGCCAAGAAAAAAACCTGCTGCTAAAAAGGCTGCACCTAAAAAGGCTGCACCTAAAAAAAGACAGCCTAGGAAAGCTACAACAAAGAAGTAATATATTTAAAATTACTTTACTAAAAGGGCCGGTTCAAGGCCCTTTTTGTTATAAATAGATACATAAAATTAACATTATAGGAATTAAAAATGGCAAGTACAATTAAATTATTAGGCCCAGAAGGCAATTTAGGTAGTGCATCTAATGTGAGTTTTGCAAAAGTTGTAAGAGTATTGAATAATAAAGCATCAGTTCAACTTATTACTCGAGCAACTTCAGGTGGTGAGGTTTTAGGAACTGTAACACTGGCAGCAGGCGAAGTAGCTTATATAGAAAAAGCATCGACTGATACATTATTGGGTGTCGCAACTTCTCTAGCAGTAGGAGTTGGGTATAGTAACTAGTGGAAGAAGCACTAGTAATATTCCAGGATTTAGGTTTACCTATTGCAGGTGCCCTGGCCATGGGATACTTTATATTCATTATTATAAAACAAATATTCGAAGGAATAGTTGATGATATAAGCACACTTACTATGTTCTGTGAATCTCTAGAGAATAGAGCACGGACAATGAGTAATGAAATGATAAAAATAGACTTATTGGTAAGTAGTGCATTGGAATTAAGACCTGACATTGAAAGAATTGCAAGAGCAGAAAATTTCATTGAAGATGGCAAACTTGATGTAAGAAGAGATTAGTATGGAAGAAATGAGTACAGTGGCTCAGTTGGTAGCTGATTATGGGTTTCCAACTGTCATGGTTATAGGATTGGGGTATTTTGTTTATTTCGTTTATAATTTTATAAGTGAAAATATAGACCCAGCAATTGAGAAAATGCATTTTCAATTAATAAAAGTAATTGACCAAATGAGAATGCTTGACCAAGATTTAATAAGGTTACAACAAAAGGTCGATACGGTTTTGGAGTATAAAGAGAATGAACAAAAAAGACAAGATAAGAGAAAAGGCAGAAATAATAACTCTAGTTAGTATTTTCTTAATATCAATATTGTCTGTATCGCCAAACGTACAAGCATCTCCAATTGTGCATGAATTTAAAAATCCATCGTTCAGTGGAGTAGGTACTGGTGCGCATTACCTTACCATTGAAAACCAGGAACATAGCAGAAAGAAAGCCATAGAAGAAGCTTTGGAATCTGCAGCAAAAGCAGCTCAGAGAGAAGCTGAAAACACAACACTCGCAAAGTTTATTCGAAACTTAGAGAGTAGAATTTACGCACAATTATCTAAGCAATTAGTTGAATCAATGTTTAGTAATGATAATGCATCAAATTTTGGTTCATTCGCACTTGAAGGAAGTATTATAACATGGGAAGTTATAACCAATGAAGACGGAACTGATGTTATAAAAATGACTATTGTTGATACTGAAGGTACAACAACAATTATAGAAATACCTGTAGGAACAGGCAACTTTGGCCAAGACCCAGATACTGGCACTGGAGATGGTGGTGGTTAAATATCTTTTAACTGCAATATTACTATTACAAGGTTGCGCAGCCGTTCCAAGATGGACTGAAAATCCACAAAATTGTAATCCTAATGCGTGGGGTCCAGAATATAACCATGATGTATGGAATTATGCAAAGGCATCTGGTAGAATCTTTACCAAAGCAATGCCATATATTTGTGTCGAAAATCCGGAAGTAGTTCGAATGCCTTCCTATATTGAATTATTAGAAATACCACCAGCAAAAGAAATGCCAGTGGTTGCAGTATATCAATTCACAGACAAAACAGGTCAAAGAAAAGCAAGACCTGGTATTGCAGATTTCTCAACAGCCGTAACTCAAGGTGGAGTTGAAATGGTAGTTGATGCTTTAAAAACTGCAGGTCAAAATTCATGGTTTCGTGTTGTTGAAAGAAATGGTATAGACCATTTAGTAAGAGAACGACAAATCATTCGAAGTGCAAGACAAGATGTTGCTAAAAAGCAAGGCCAAGACAAATATCAAGAATTGAATCCACTTTTATTCGCAGGAATAATTATTGAAGGTGGAATTATTGGTTATGATACTGACATTAAATCAGGAGGACGAGGCGCACGAACTCTTGGTGTAGGTGTAAGTAGACAATATCGTCAAGATGTTGTCACAATAAGTATGAGAGCCATTTCGGTTCTAACAGGCGAAGTATTATTAAATGTACAAACTCGGAAAACTGTATTTAGTTATGGTACTGGAGGCGATGTATTTAAATTCATCGAAGAAGGAACACAACTAATAGAGTTTGAAGACGGAATTGGAAATAATGAGTCGGTGACTTACGCAGTGCGAACAGCTATTGAGGCTGGAGTACTGGAATTAATCTACCAAGGCCACAGACGTGGTTATTGGGAAATCGAGGGGTATAACGAAAATGAATAAACTATATAGTATGGTCCTAACTGGACTATTAGTGTCGACTGGATTCGTTTTTGCACAAGCCACTGATGATAACGAAGTTAATATATTACAATCTGGTGATACACTCAGTTTGTATATAGACCAATTAGGGTTTGGTAACAAAATAGGCGGAGATGATTTTTCATCAAGTAGCTCAGCTATGTCTATTACAGGTTCCAGCTTGAATTTTGATTTAGACTTCACAGGGAACCAAAACATTTTATTTGGACCAGTTGTAGCAGATAGCTCAACTTATAAGCTTGACTTTACAGGCGATTCAAATGAAATAGATTGGAACATTGGATATATCGGAAGTGCTGATAGTTCAGACATAAACTTTGATGTAACAGGAAGTAGTAATACTTTTGACTTAGACCAAGGTTATGTTTACAGTGCAGAAAGATTGGATGCGGATTTAATACTCATTGGTAGCAACAACATCTTTGATGTTGACTGGGAAAGTGATGACGTTGTATGGAATTGGGACATAACCGGTAGTTCTAATAACATCAATACATTACAATCTGATGGTGCTAATGAAATGACCGTTGAATTAAATGGTGATAGTGCTGATATTGATATTAATCAAATATCTGGTACTTGTGCAGGTAACGATGTTGCATGTGTTTCACCAAATGCAATAATAACTTTGGATATTACAAGTGATAATGCAACAATTCAAATCAATCAAAAAGATTCATCTAGCGATTCTTAATTTGTTATTCATCGGTGGGGTCTTAGCCGACCCCATCGGCGAAGTGATTGAACAGACCGGTTCAGGTCAAATTATAAGAGATAAAGAAGAGATTACAGTATCTGGCGCGTATATGCCAGCTGTAGAACTAAACGATATTGCAGAAACAGCAAATGGTAAAATGAAAATTGAGTTTTTGGATAATGCTCAATTGGATTTAAAAGAACATACAGAGGTATTAATAGACGAAATATATTATGACCCTGACCCATCATTATCCAAAATGTCAATGAAGTTTACTATGGGAACAGCAAGATTTGCTTCAGGTTCTCTTGGTTTAATTAATAAAGCAAACATTGATATACAAACGCCTACAGCCACAATTGGTATTCGTGGAACAGATTTTACAACAACCATTGATGAATTAGGTAGAAGCTTAATTGTTTTATTACCTGACCAATATGGTAATCCATCAGGTGAAATAACAGTCACAAATTTAGGTGGTACAATTACATTAAATCAAGCTTATCAAGCAACAATGGTAACATCATTGGATAAAATACCAACCAATCCTATACAAATTAATGGTATTACTCCGTCCATGATTGATAATATGTTTATTGTTAATCCTCCACAAGAAGTAAAAGAAGCGATTGAAGAACAAGTACAGAATGATTTAGATGATGACCAAGGTATACTTGATATTGATTACCTTGAATATAATGAATTGGAGAAAGATATAGAAGATTATTTAGATGAAGATTACGATGCAAGAGATAGATTAAATTACGATGCATTAGCTGGAGATTTTTTACCAGACCTTTTGGATGTAGTTGAGGAATTAGTAAGAACAACTGCAACATTAGATGATGCTCAAGCAGGTGGAGATTCAAGTGCTGGTTGGGTATTAAAAGGCGGTAACTTTGGATTAAATAAGGATTCACAATATAATATCTTTGAAGAAGATGGTAATTTAATTTTATATAGAACAGTCAATGGTGTTATAAATATAACTATAGCCTCTGGTGGTAATGGATTTGTTAATACAAGTGTTGAAGGTTATCAGGGAATAATAACATTTGGTAGTGGAGAAGGAATTGAAATTTTTATTAATCAGTCTAATTAGTATTTTTATTTCAGTACCAGCTTATGCTGGAGCTACTGATGATAATCATATTCATATTGAACAACTTTCGGGTGGAGATAATTTAGATTTAACTATATCTCAAATAGGATTTGGTAATGAAATTAATTTTTCATTTGACCATGCAAATAATACCTTTAATTTTAATCAAACAGGTAATGACAATTATATTGGTTGGGTTTCTTATTGGGGCTCAGGTAAAGGTTGGGGTGGTGATGTAGACGGAACCGGTAATGTAGAAAATATTTCACAAACTGGTGGAGCAACATACGGAAGACATATATGGGATAATGATAATACTATTGATGTATATCAAAATGGAACTCATACATTTAATATGGATGTTCATGTTGCTGATGTCGAAGTTGATTTATGGCAAGAAGGAACTGGTAGTCATTATGCTCATGTATATTTTTATGGTACATCAGACGGCTCAATCGCAAATGTGATGCAAAAAGGTAATGCAAATCATAATGCTCAAGTTGTTCTCCAAGGAACAGAGGAAACAACTCTTAATTTACTTCAACAAGGTAATACAAATCAAGTATATTCTCTAACACAAAATTGTAATACAGTTGGTGGTTGTAGTGTATCAGTAACTCAAGGTAATTAATGGCATATAGTAAAGAAGTAGTAGACAGATTTGAATCTGTAATGGCGAATCCAGAAAAACATTCAGTGGGCAGATTTGACCCTAACGATAAAACAGTAATCACAGGAATGGTTGGTGCTCCAGCTTGTGGCGATGTAATGAAATTGGATTTAAAAATGAAAGGTAATGTAATAGAAGATGTTAAGTTTAAAACATACGGCTGTGGTTCAGCAATCGCTTCATCAACGCTTTTTGTAGAAATGTTAAAAGGTAAAACCATAGAAGAAGCACAGGCTATTAAGGACAAAGATATAGCAGAAGCTTTACAATTACCTCCAATTAAATTGCATTGTTCTGTATTAGCTGAAGACGCAATAAGACAAGCAATATCAAACTGGGAACCCGACACAATGATGGGTCATAATAACCCGCCCAAATAAAGGTTTAATATGAACAACGATTTAGATAAAAAGTTAAATAGAGATGCATTAGTAATATCCAAAGAACATTCAGGAAATGTGGCAATCCCAACGATTATTTTGTCAGTTGCGGCAGTTTTTCTTTACTCAACTGTGCTGTTTATGTTTGCAAGTGGTTATTTGTCGCCACTTACCTCAACTCTTTTGCTTGGGATTTTAACTTTTGCTTCCTATACCCCAATGCATGAAGCAGTGCATGGAAACATTAGTGGCAAAAACGGAAAACTTAAATGGTTGGATAAGGCAGTCGGTTATTTAATGGCACCAATTGTTGCAATACCATTTACTTCACATCAAAAAGAACACTTCGCACATCACAAACACACTAATGGTGAAGGCGACCCTGATGTGCATATTAAGAATCTTTTTGATTCACCAAAAGATTTTCTCAAAGCAACAATCGCTGTAATCAAAACTCAGAATGCATATGTATGGAATACATTTACAAAAGCTGAGATTGGTGTAAGTCTAGGTTGGAGACTTCTCTTCATTTACTTTACAGGATTGATTAGTATTCCAGTATTACTTTTTGGTTGGTTTGGTGGTGCATTTCTAACAATTTTTCTTTTAAGTTATTTACCTCATCAACCATACGAGAATACTAAAAGGTGGGAGAATACAAACATAAAATTATTTCCGATACAGTGGGTGGAGAATTTGATATTCCAGCATAACCTACACGCAGTTCATCACTTATTCCCCATGATACCCTTTTATAATTACAGAAAAGTATTTGAAAAAATAGAACCAAGCATGAGAATAAAGAAGACCCCTATTGTGAGAATCTTTGACCATTGCCATAATAATCCACCATCATGATTGAATTAACAAATGAAGCAATTAAAAAACTTATACAAAAAACTAAAGATGGTAACGATACGATTAGGATTGGTCTTACTGGTGGTGGGTGTGCTGGCTTTGAATATATATTCGATTATGAATCCACAGTTAACACTAATGACCACGTGTTCGACTATGGAAAGTTTACAATCGTCATTGATGATTTATCACTGCCCTATTTTAAGGACGCTACCTTAGATTATATAAGAGAAGGCATTAATGAACAATTTAAAATAATTAACCCAGCTGAAAAATCATCCTGTGGATGTGGCATTTCAGTTCAATTCTAAATGAAATATTTAACTAGTATTTGGACTACCTTATTCATTGTAGTATCACTCATAGGACTAAGAATATCCGACCCACAATTAGTAGAAGAAACTAGGTTAAGTGTCTTCGACCAATATATAAAATCCCTTCCAGTAGAAAAATCAAACGATATAGTATTAATCAATATTGGTGAATCATCACTTGAAACCTATGGGCAATATCCATGGCCTAGACAAAACTATGCACAAATGATTTCTGATTTAAGAAACGCAAATGCAGGTATGATTGGGTTTACCATTATGTTTCCAGAAGCAGATAGGTTTAATGGAGACGAGGTATTCGCTAGTTGGATAAAGGATAATGGAATTATATTATCACAAGATGCCGATGCTTCAGGCAGGTCATCCAAAGCTCCTTATGTAGGCTATGCAACATTTGGCTATAGCGGTGATGTATTACAGTTAGTTTATCGCTATAATGGCCTAATTACTAATATAGAACAATTGGAATCTCAAGCTTGGGGAGTAGGCCTGCTAAATTCTGCACCCGAAATTGATAATGTAACAAGAAGAATACCTTTAATGTCTCAAATCAATGGTGGTTTATATCCGTCATTCGCATTAGAAACAATAAGAGCAATAAACAACAAGAAGAGTTATACAATAAAATTAAACGAAACTGGTATAGAACAAATAGTATTAAGACCATTTCAGATACCTACAGATTCAAATGGAAGTATTTGGTTAAAATGGAATACAGAATTTGAATCGATTGATTATGATGGCTCAAAGCTACCAGATTTAAAAGGTAAAACAGTTATAATAGGAGTTACGGCAAAAGGAATAGTGCCACAAGTTTCTACACCTGATGGTTTAAAATATCCACATCAATTACAAGGGAATGCTTTACAAACTATTATATCAGATAATCCTATTTCAAGACCTCAGTGGATGTTTTCTTTAGAGTTAGCTCTGATGATTGCTGGGGCTCTTCTGATTGTCCTATCCATTTATTATTTACCGATTTGGATTGGTGCTGTTGTCTTCGCCGGCTCTGCTGTCGCTGTTGGTCTAATCTCTTATTCCTTCTGGACCTCATCTAGTATGCTCCTTGACCTCAGTTGGGCTCTTATATTATATATACTTTCTTTTACCTCATCAGCATTCAATAATTTTTATAAACAATTTAAATTACGACAACAAGTAAAGAAACAATTTGGTACATATGTATCACCAGATTTGGTAAAACAATTACAGAAGGACCCATCATTATTAAAGCTTGGGGGTGAGAGAAAAGAAATGACATTTATGTTTATGGATATCTGTGGGTTTACTCCTATATCAGAGCACTATAAAAACAATGATGACCCGGAAGGGCTCGTGATTCTTATAAATAACTATTTGGATACTATGACAAAAATCGTTTTAAAGAACGGTGGAACCATAGATAAATTTATGGGTGATTGTATCATGGCTTTTTGGAATGCTCCGCTTGAGTGCGAAGACCATGCCTTTAAAGCTGTGCAAACATCTATTGAAATATGCGAGGCTGCAGATGTACTTATACAAGAACTTGAAGAACAAGGTTTACCTAGGATTGATATTGGCATTGGTATCAATACCGGAACTTGTATTGTCGGAAACATGGGAAGCGAATCTAGATTTGACTATTCCGTCATCGGAGATGCCGTTAACCTGGGCGCTCGACTCGAAGGCCAAACAAGAAATTATGATGGGGTTCGAGTGTTGTTGGGACCCGAAACTTATAGAAGCTGTAAAGACCGAAGAACATTCACTGAAGTCGATCAAATCCTTGTTAAAGGAAAATCAGAAAAGGTTGTCATATACACACCAACCTGATATAAATAAAAAGCTTTGGGCTACATGGTATTTTGTAAATGCATTAGATGTCTATTCAACAATAGAAGGATTAAAATATTCCTGCATAGAAGAGGCCAATCCAACTTTACCATCTGTTCCACATAGAGACCGTCTCATATTACATAAGACTCTTTTGCTTTCTACAATATTTCACCCTAAAGGAGAACTTTGGCGTGATAGTGATATTGCAATATTAAATATGGTAATGGGTCTTGCTGTTATTAATAATACTAGTATTATAAATAAAGCAAAAAACAATCCTTATTGTCCCAAAAGATAAAAAAAATATATATAAAATTTATATACTTTATTTTCGTTAGCGTGTTTACTTTTGCCATAGTTGTGGTATAATAACACTATATTCAATGATAAGGAGATAATATGGATTTAACAACAATACTAGGTGAATATGATTCAATCAGATATAGACAAAGTGGTAAACTTTACGATGGGTTTATTACAAAGGTAAATAAAGATTTTATCGAAGGTAGATTTTGTGAGGCCGATGATTACGGCGACAAAAGAGGTGTATTCTTTAATGCAATAATCTACAAACAATCATTTAAAGGATTAAACCTTGAATGGTTTTATGAAGGACAAGGCGGAGACAACTCAGCAATCGGTTGTTCCGGATGGTGGGAAGAGTTTAAGGTTGCATAATTGAAATACCAAAAAGCTCCCAGTTTCGATTGGAGGGAATAAGGTCTGTGAAAGCAACACCTGAATCAGCGACATACTGACTGTTAGTAAGGAACGCGACCAGAAGCAGCGACCTCCAATCACCTTTTATATTATGAACAAGAAAATTAAACAAAGACATAAAGAAACCGCAATGGTTGTATTCACAGGATTATTAATTAACTATCCAGTGAATTTATTTCTTTTATGGTTATTCATATCAGTTATGGATATTAAAGAACCACTCACATTAAGTATACTCATATCGTTCTTTTTAACGATAGTTGCTTACATCCGTGTGTTTATTGTAAGAAGTTATTATGACAAATAAAGTTTTGTTACAGGAGTGTTACATCTATGTTACTTTTGTGTTACTTTTAATATAGCGTGTTTACAAATGGCCCAAAATAGAGTATAATAACACTATAATTTAATGATAAGGAGAAAATTATGACTAAACAAGAAAGATTAACAAGGTTTGACATTTTGGAAGATGTAATGAAAATGTCAACAGGTTCAATTCTAAGAGAATTGGAAGGTGGCATGAAGCCAGGTATTTGCGAATCATTTGATATGAGAGTCGCATTCACTGATAGAGATAAAGTAATCGATTTATTAATTAACAAAAGACTTGAGGAGACTGTATAATGAAATTATCAATGACTCACATTGCAACAAATATACCTGTAGACATTCAGTTGGATTTAGTTGAACTGACTTGGGCTAGAGATAAAAATCCAAAAACCATAAACGAATCCTGGGATAAATTATGTGAATCAGTTAAAGTAAGAACTGGTCATGATATACCAGGCAATTTTCAATTAAACACTTTAGGAGGAAATCCATGTCACTAACAAAAACTAATGCATTCGATGACATTAAAGCAATGTTACAAAAAGAAAAAGAAAACCTAGAATTTAAAAAAACTGTTAAAAAGGTTTATAGTAAAAAGCCAATTAATTATAATAGGTTAACACAACAAGTGAAAAAGGCTGCAGCGACAACTTCAAGCCTTGAATGTTTTAAAGAAGAAAACATGTATTATTCAGAAAAGGATACTGCAAGGTTTTTAGAAAATACATCTTATGTAGATGCATATAATGCTAATAAAATTGCAGATGGAGATTATTAATGAATAATGTAATCAGAAAAGTTATTGCACTTAGAGAGGCAAGAGACAGAGCACAGGACCCAGACTTTAAATTGTTATGGGAACAAAAGAGATTGGAATTAATTAAACTTGCAGAGAGAGGAGGAATTACAAGTGAGTCAATACAGTAAAAGAGTCGAAAGACAAAGACAAAAGATAGCAGCAGAGGACTGGGCGGCAAAGGTAAAATGCATTCATGCACATGGACTTAATTCAATGTATTACGATACCAGACCAGAAGATACTGAAGATGGTAAAAATGTCCTTGATGTAGAGTATAATTCTGGTAAAATAGAAAGAACCTTAGATTCAGGCGAAAGATTTATCTTTACAAAGTATGAATTAAAAGGCGACGCACTTATGCAAGCATATTCACAAAATAATTAATATTGCGTGTTTACATTAACACCTAGTTGTGGTATAATGGTACCATCAAATGATAAGGATAAATTATGAAAAAAACTAAAAGAAGTCCGGTGAGTACTCTAACTCACTCAACCAGAGAAGTCGCAATTCACTTCCTCGCATGGAGAGAAAAACTAAGAAATCAATCAATGATTGGTCATAATGGTGGGCCAAAATAATGGCTGTAACAGGATTTTACATGGGGTCATTGCGATATGACCCAACAGGCAGGAAAAGAAAAAAGCATGCTTCTAACAGAGTAAAGAAAGCTCCTGTTGAGTTTAAGCCAATGACCATTGAGTCATCTTCCCTTGACCGAATAAGAGCCAGACAAGCAAGGCAATATACATCCATTATGGAAGAATATATGCAGACTGGCAATTACCCAGATTCAAATACAAGTAAAAAAGAAACAATGAAATACACTGGAACATTAGTAAAAGGTATTGCAACTATGCATAAATCTAATGCCGTCCCAGTTATTTCACAACAAGAAGCTGAGGACATCAGTAAAATGAGGAGAGGATAATGGAATATTTTATCACAATTATAATAACGTCCATTGCAGCAGTGTTTGCCTACGGAAGTGCTCATGTTTTAGAAGAACAAAAACAAGGTAAAGATATCCCATTACCATGGGAAAAAAGTAATAATAACAAAACGTTTGATAAATCAAATATCAAATACAGAGATGGAGATAATACATAATGGATATAAGCGAAATCATGTCTAGGCTCGACGATATAGAAGCCAAAATAGATACTCTTATTGAAAAAAAGCAAGAAGAGGAAAGGAAAGGAGATAATAAATGAATTATGTTTATGAAAGTCCCGATAAGGGCACAACAGTCTACAGACGAGAGTGTGGCTCACCAATTAGTAGCCGAACCTTGGTCGAATTTAAATATGATTATTATACATCATATACAAATGAAATCGGTGGTGAAAAAAGAAGTGCCGAAGTATGCCAGAGAGGCGATGGTGTTTGGTGTGTAGAAAAATCAATTAATGGTGAATTAATGGAATTGGAAGCATTTCCAAATAGGAGTGAAGATTACGCCGAAACTATGGCAGAAAATTTTGTATCATTAGTTTAAGTTACATGACTGGGTCTCATCAACGCAACTCCTTATCACCCGCGGAGACCTGGTCACTTTACATTTAATTAAAAATGTGTTATAATATATAAATCAACAATTAAGGAGAAATATGGCAGTAAATAAAAGAAAAAGAGGACCAAGTCTAGATGATAAGTATCTAGGGTCGGAACCAATATACACAGCAGAGTCAGAATTTAATGATAGGAATTGGACGAAGGGTGCTTCGTGGTATAATTACTTTTATAAAACAAAGGATTATATGCCAACCACTTATCAGTTTGCAATGGATTATTGTGGCTATGATAAGAAGAAAATTCAGGTACTTAAAAGACAAAAAGACTATAGGTTTATGTCAGTTAATAAATTAATTAAACTATATTACAGAGGCTGGGTTTATTCAGACGAGCAACTTGAAAAGATAAAAGATTTTATTAATGAACAATATAAAATTGCCTTAAAACTAAAGAAGGTCGAAGATGCGAAGAAAGCTGATGTGGTTATTATATCACCCGCAGAGAGAACAAAAAGAAAAGTATTGGAAACCATTTATCATGACTGGGATACAGAAATTGTAGAAGGTTGGTTGGCCGGAAACTTTAAACAAAAGTTCTCTGCTTACAATCGATGGAAAATGCATGGGTTAAAGGGTAACGCAATAAACATGTTTAAAGCTTTACTAGACGCTGAGCATGATAACATTAAGGCCGCATATGATAAAACATGTGACCAATGTGTAGAAGCTTATTCACATTTCACTAAAGGCGAGAAAGCAAAAATTTTAAAACAGTTCAATGAGGTATATGAGGATTTAGATAGATTAAAACTATCATTTAAGGCTTCAAAAACACCACGAACAAGAAAAGCCAAATCATCAGATGCTCAAGTGGCAAGGCTTCAGTATTGTGCTGAAGATATTGACGCAAAGCTAACTTCAATTAATCCAATAATGGTACCAGGCAAACATAAGTTATTTGTTTATAATACGAAACAAAGAAAGCTTATGGAATATACAACTACTGCCATTGACGGATTTATAATATCTGGTACATCAATTAAAAACTTTGATAAAACCAGTAGGTCAGCTACAATACGAAAGCCTGATGAAATACTACCAATGATTTTAAATAAGACTGAAAAGCAAATTGAAAAAATTTGGAAAACAATAACAACTAAAATAACCAAACCCACAGGAAGAATTAACTCTGACTGTATATTAATGAGGACTTTCTAATGCTATCAGTAGGAAATAAGTTCCCTGCCTTCTCACTACAGGGAATCAATGAAAAAAATGAATTTGTGAGAGTAAATATAGAAGAAGGTTACACACCACATAAACATGATTGGTCTGTAGTTTATTTTTATCCAAAGGACTTTACCTTTATCTGCCCAACAGAAATCGCAGGTATGGATATATTAACAGAACACGCAAATGTGGTTGGTATATCAGGTGATAACGAATTCTGTAAATTAGCTTGGAAACAAGACAATGAATTAATAGGTAATATTAATCATACACTTGCTGCTGATTGTGGATTAGGGTTATCAAACACATTAGGTATTGTGAATGAAGATGAAGGAGTTTGTTATAGAGCGACATTTATCTTTGATAAGGATAGAACTATTCAACACGTATCTGTAAATGCTCTTGATACAGGCAGAAATGCACAAGAGGTATTAAGAACATTAAAAGGATTACAAGCAGGTGGTTTAACTGGCTGTGCATGGGACGAAGGCGATGACTTTGTCGGTTGAAATAGAAGGTAAAATCATGACCAAGAAAAGGTTCTCTATGGCTGTAGAGAAGCTAGTCGCTATAAAACATGGTGTGTCGTATATAGACGCCGCGTGTATCATTATTGAGGAGAGAGGAATGGATTACTCTAACCTAAAAAGATTATTAACGCCATCACTCAAAGCTAAAATCGAAGAAGAAGCTTCTAGATTAAATTTAATTAAAGGTAAAAAAACTAATACATTACCACTATGAATAATGATAGGCGGTGGCAAGATAATTCAGATGGTTGGGTTACCGCTATGAATAAATCTAAAGAAAGTAAAGATGAATATAAAATATATTTAACTAAAACTAAAAAGCCATTGCCCTATAGAGATTGGTTAAAGGAAAAAAAATAATGATAGACCCATTTGAATCCTACAGATTATATAACGCATTAAAACTTCATTTTGAAACTGATTACGATGCATTAAAATATAATTTTAAAACTAATGCCTCTGCTAAATCCTTTTTAAATAGAAAAGATAAATACTTTTTCGCTAAGATAGCAAAATCACATGAAAAGGATTTAAAAGGATACTATGTCGCCAACTTTAAAAACGATGTTTCCTATGTAGGAGAAATGGTTAATGAAGTGGGAGAAAAGAATTATTTAAGTCATAGAAAAACACTTGAATCGCTAACGCGTGTGTTTCAAAATGATATAAATAAACTAATAGAAGAACAACCAGAGTTTGATGGCTTATTCAAAGCTGAAGATGGTCAACACCCACTGGTTATTCAACTATGGATGCAAGAAGAGATTAGTTTAGAGACTGTTGTTATTCTTAATTCCTTAATAGGGTTTATACAAAAAGAATCTAAAAATATATCAGATACATTAATTTGGCCTGATATTAAAAGAAAGATTGAAAAGTATAGTCCCTTTGTAAACTTTGATAATACAAAGATGAAACTTATTTTATTAAAAGGGTTTACAAATACCATATAATGTGGTATAATATAACTATATCATGCATAAAGTGGATAATACAGAAAAGTCGCAAGACTTAATACAACGCAATACAGGAGAAATACAATGTCATTTGCAAACTTAAAGAGCACACGAGGCTCATCAATCGATAAACTCGTCAAAGCTGCAGAAGCAGTATCCACAAAACCAGAGGCTAATTCATACGATGATGACAGACTTTGGAAACCTACCAGAGATAAAGCAGGAAATGGTTACGCAGTAATCAGATTTTTGCCAGCTAAGGAAGGTGAAGATTTACCTTGGGTAAGATATTGGGACCACGGTTTCAAAGGTTCTACTGGCCTATGGTATATTGAAAACTCCTTAACTTCTATTGGACAGCAGGACCCAGTATCAGAGTCAAACTCTGTACTATGGAACTCTGGAAGAGATGAGGATAAGCAAATTGCAAGGGATAGAAAAAGAAGATTACATTATGTAAGTAATGTTTTAATCATATCTGACCCAAGCAATCCAGAAAATGAAGGAAAGGTCAAACTGTACAAGTTTGGTAAGAAAATCTTTGACAAAATCATGGAAGCTATGCAACCTGCTTTTGAAGATGAATCACCTTGTAATCCTTATGACTTCTGGGAAGGTGCAGACTTTAAAATCAAAATCAGAAAGGTTGAGGGTTGGGTAAACTATGATAAATCAGAATTTGCCACACCAAGCGCTTTATATGAAGGCGATGAGTCTAGACTGGAAGAAACCTATGGTCAACTTCATAATTTACAGGACTTTTTAGACCCTAAAAATTATAAAACATACGATGAGTTAAAAGCCAAACTCAATAGAGTGTTAGGAGTTGAAGCTGCAGGAATGGTTGAAACAAGCCCATTCGAGGTTAATACACCAGTTGCAGAAGCACCAACAATGGCTGAAGCACCAACAATGGCAGAAACAAATACTAGTGAATCAGAAGATGATACATTAAGTTATTTTGCTAAATTGGCTAAAGAAAGTTAAATTATAATTGATTTTCGGAGGGGACTATATGTCCCCTTTTTATTATCTGCTGGCTGCAGCTAAATCGCTTGAGGTAGGAGATATTGGTGCCTGTGTATATGATACATTAGTTTTACTACTATTGTCTACTGGATTAGATGATGAGACTTGAGTTACTAAATTTTGTGTTGTTAAACCACTTGAGGCTTGTGCATTAGCTTGAGAACCTTGAAGTAAACCCTCACCACTTAGCGTAGCAGGTAACATTACATCGTCTAACTTTTGCTCTTTTTGTTTTTCTAATCTTACTGCCTCTGCTTTCTGGTCAAGTTCAACTTTTTTCCTGGCTGCGTTATCAGTAGCCATTAATTCCATATCACGAGCTTTATATACCCAATCAGGTACATCAACACCTAGGACTTCAAGTAGACCAGCACCAAGACCAGCGACCTTTTTAGCTATTTTTATAAATACATTGCCTAAATGTGCAAGGCCATCTTGAATAAATGACACACCATACATAATAACATCAAAAATAGAAGTGAATCCCATTGATTCTTTTATTTTATTTAATCCAAGAAGTACTAAACCAAATGCAGCTGCAATGGCAAGTATAGGTACTAATATTGGAGCCATGGCTATTAGGATTGGAGTCATAGCCGCCATCATTCCAGTAAATCCGGCAATCATAGAAGGAATAAATGTTGTTAACATAAAGCCTCTAAAGACTTTTCCTACAGTTACAAGTTTATTCATTAATGACATTACTTTACCACCAAGAGAAGCCATCATTGATTTTAAATTAGCTAACATATTTGGTATAAAGTTGGTCATCATAAATGTTTTAAATGTCATGGCTGCATTCTTAATTTTTGTTATCCCAGCTGACATAAAATTCTTTGTAGTGGTCGCTAAATTAGATATCATATCACCAACAAATGATGTCTTTATAAATGTTGCGAAAGTTTGTGCTGCTGTCACTAATGTTTTTACAACCTTTACTGCGCCACTTAACGCCTTTATAATTGTACCTGAAAAGAGAAAAGCCAAACTACCTATTAATACAGAGGTATAATCAACCTCACCCTCGACTTCTTCTAAATTAGGAAGAATCTTATCCTTAAAGAAGGTAGAAATGTTATTAAAAATATCTAATGCAGCATTGATTAATCCATTTAATATTTCAAAGAATTTTTCAGGGTTAATAAATAAAAGAGCTGTAGCTAAAAGACCACCTGCACCCACTGCATTGCTTACAAAACTATCCAATCCTTTGGCAACACTATCCAATTTGCCGGACATTTTGTTTAATATACTGTTTGCCTCTTCTTGTGCTTTTATCTTTTCTCTTTTTTCTTCTTCAGATTCAACAGATGATTTAATTGCTTCTATTTGTTCATTGGCAGCTGTTAATTCACCAGGAGTAGATTCAGGATTTTTTAGAATTTCATTTGCCTTTTCAAATTCACCCCTTAAAGCCTTAATTGTTGTATTACCAACAACCATACTATTTTTAAATTGGTCAAGGAACATTTGCATGTCAATGGAATCTGATTCTTCTTTAGTACTTTTAGTATTTTCTTTTAAAGCATCACGAAGTTCTTCCATGCTTTTAATGTTTTTAATATGCCCTGGTGTTGCTGGCCCTACAAAATTGGTTAATGTACTTTTGTCTTTTTCTTCTGCCATTTAATTAGTTTCCTATTTACCGCCGAATGCTCTTCCAGCTTCTGATATACCAAATGCACCAAGCGTTACAACAACAAATGATGTATAAATTGTATCAGAGATAACTAAGTCTTGACCATAAAAAGCAGTGATTAAATCACATAAACCAAATATAGTCATTAAACCAAATGATATAAAACCAATAATTGCTTTTTCGTTTACGTCATTGTCATCTAAAAATATATCAGTGAATTTTCTTTTAGGTGGTGCAAGTCTTTTCTTTGCCTCTGCGGCTTCTAATTGCATTTCCTTAATCATATCCTCAGATTTATCAAGCTTATCAATTAAAGCCATATACTTATCTAAATCAATTTCAACTTCGTTACGACTATTGTCTTGTCCTTCAGCCATTATCTTCTCCTATTTTCATTTTTAATTCGTTCGTTTTCCTTTTGTATCCAATCTTGTAGTAGAGATATATAAATTTCCCTCTCCCACGGTATCATATTTTCCAATTCAGATAAACTGTATTGGTGATGTTGCATCATTGCAAAGTTAGTCTTATAATGGTTTACAAGACTTTCATGTGAGAGGCCTAGGTAAAAAAACTAGCAATCCCCTTTAATTCAACATCATTTTTTTCACCACAATTAACACAATCAAATTTTACATTATGTGTTATTGCCGGTAATTCCTCAAAGAATTGTGTTATCTTTTGGAATTGACTACTGTTTAATCCATCAATAAATTCATTTAATTCTTTTTTACTATAAGAATTCGCTGAATATACATTGTCTGCATCGAATATATTTTCAATACATAATCCAATAATTTTCATCATCTCCTCAACTCCGCCTTCCTGATTCATATCTTCGACATCATTGATTGATGGGTATCTCATAGTAACGCCAACATCATCAGTTAATTTAATAATGGAATCAACACTTCCATCAGGTAGTTCGATTTCATCTAGGTCAATGTTTATATCATTAAGTGTTTCGCAAGCGGTACACTTTAATCTAACATCAATCTTTTCACCAACTGATTTCGATCTTAAAGCTAAAAATAAAGCCTCAATATCAAACATGGCAAGTTTTTCAACATTTATTTCATCAAGTACACAAGCCTTGATAACATCTTTTACGGCTCTTATAATTTGCTTGTTGTCTTGCGACTCCATAGCAATCATAAGAATCTTTTCCTCTTTTACAAGGTAAGGTCTAAAAGAAACCTCTTTGTTTAGCGATGGTACAATTGTTGTATACCTCGCTGTATTCAATACTGGCAATGCCATAATAATCTCCTATAATATTATCCAAATATATCAAGTGCTGCCCTAATACCACTGCCTGTACTGCTTAATGGTCCTTCAGGAACAAATTTGTCATATGCAAAAGTCACACTCATTTTTACAACATCCTGTCCATCCTGAGATAATTCAATACCTTCGATGGCTGTGGGGAAAGCTTTTTGTAACTTTGTCCCATAAACAGGTGTATTTTGCTCATCTAACTGTTGTATAATTAGATCAACCGAGTAATTATTCTTGTAACCTACAATATAATTATCTGCGGAAAAAATATTTGACATCCAATTGTCAAACATCTTTCTCATATAATAGTCATTTGTCAATAGAAACGATATTGTTACATCGTCATCGATAAATGTATATGGAAACTTATTTGATTGTTTATAATCTTGATGGTCAAAGGTACTAATATTTCTGCCTGGTAGTGTTATACTTTGACATAAAATAGATATATCCCTTGGGTCATTTATTAAATTATCTTTTTCAAAATTACCAGATATTATTGAACCTATAATACTATCAACATTTAAATTCAATAATGACTGAGAAGGTGGTGTAAAGATTACATTAAATCTATTTGACTTTGCTAGTCCACCTTTTTTACTAATTGTTGCCTTTAAATCTTCTATACTGCTCATGGTTTTCTCGCAATTTTAAGACTTTCATTCCAAATAGAAGCCTTACTTTTCTTTTTAAATTGTTCTACTGGTAAGAAGATTGCTATTTCCCAATCCGTCATTGGTACTCTACTAAATTGAGATACCACATGTTTACCTAAGTAGTGTTTAAAGCATGGTTTAAATTCCTTAAATTTTCTTACACCTTGTAAAAGGTCATATCGCAATTTAACTAATCGTGTATTGTCCTTTACCTTATTTGGAGCTAAATTCATTAACTCATCTAAAAATCTGGCCCTTACACCATAATTTAAATAGTGTAGGTTTAATCCATAAAATCCACCAGGAGCTGAATCAATCATGATTGTGAGTGGAAACCTATCATAGTATGGTAATGTTTTCTTATGTTTTGGGTCATAAAAATACATGTACATATTACCTTGTATATTCCTACCTGTTCTTTGTAAAGCATCGTCCTTAAGTAAAGCCTTTCTATTTGGCATTACTAATTCCTGGGCCTGCTTTTGAAACCACTTTTGTGATTGCTTTGTACGTGCTTGAACTCCAGCTCTTTGGGCTCCAGCCTGTAGTGTATCGAATAAACTTGCCATATAATCTATTTATATGGTTTTTAGAGTACTTTGATGCCTAGATTCTTTAAAGTTTCTTCAGTCCATACCTGGAACTTCCAACCCTTATGCTTGGCAAATGCGTCAGCTGCTTCCCATTTGTCTTGATTCTTAATGTAATCCAATTGCTCATTAATATATCTTTTGGTTTTGCGTGACCTTTTCTTTGGTGGTTGTGTTTGTGATTTAGGCTTTATCTCAATTAGATATGTTTCTTTATTTTCCATTTGAATTAAAAGGTCGACAAAATAACGATGTAACCTTTTATCGACAGTTGATTTATATGGTACTACTACTTCCTCTGAATTCCAGAGTTTTACTTTTGGATTTGCTTCACACCAACGAAATGCATTTCTTTCCCATAAGGAACGAAACACCACTGTATTTGGATTTCCGATATACTTATCCGGATTCTTTATTTTATATTTCCCTTTGTAAGCCATTATAAATAAACCTATATATGTTTTATTTTATTTATACAGGAAAAATGGTATGGCTACAATTACATTCCCCCCAAGTTTAAGAACATCTGGTCCGGACGGAGAAGGATTGCCAACAATTAGATTTAGTGCAAGTAAAAAGGGTGCTAGTGTAGGTGAATTTGAAAATGTTCAATTATACATGCCATCAGGTTTACAATTTCAGGACAGTGCGTCATATAATAATATTGATTTAGGCGTTATACAGGCAGCAAAATCGCTTGTGCAACAGAAAGATGGCACAAATGTATTAGGTAATGGATTAACAGAAGACCAAATTAGTGTTGCCGGATTAAAATTAGCTGACAAATTAGGTGCTGACCAATCACTAACAGGAGCTACAGCATTAGGTCAAGGTATTGCGTTTAATCCACAAACAGCATTAGCCTTTGAAGGAGTAAATTTAAGAACATTTTCATTTGCATTTACTCTTGTGCCAGAATCAGAAAAGGATTCAAAATCAATAAGGAATATCGAATCATTTTTTAGAAAATATCTCTACCCAGAGGTAACAGGATTTGTTGCAAAGTATCCACCAATCTTTTCTATTAGATTTTATGATGGAAGAAGCGATATTGAAAGTAGATATATGCCTATGATACACGATTCTTATTTAACAGGTATGGATTTACAAATCAACCCAGAAGGAAATAGCTTTCACAGAACAAGCAATGGTTATGCTCCAACAGCAACTCAATTAACATTATCATTTGCTGAAGGCAGAATGCTCTCACGCCATGATATATACAAGGAAAAGGGCCTAGAATATGATTATGATAGACCAAATTCAGCAGGTATAACAGCTGAAACTAGTGGGGGTGAATAATGAGTTTTTTTAAACAATTTCCAAAAATAGATTATGATTTTAGAAATAGTGGCACAACTCAAAAAATGACAGATATTTATCGAAGTATACGTGTACTTCCAAATTTTTTAGACCAAATATCAGGCTATAAATTTTACGAAATAATAAATGGTGAAAGACCTGATATTGTATCTCAAAGACTTTATGGTACATCTAATTATTATTGGACATTTTTTGTCGTAAATGATTTTTTACATGATGGATATCGTGCATGGCCAATGAGCCAAGAACAGTTAAGTGAATATATTGCAACACAATACGAAGGTTATGTTATAACAACCAACCCTGTACTTATATTCGGACAAGTTAACAATAGTATTGTAGGTAAATTTAATCTGGGTGAAACCATAACTGGTGCTACATCTGGAGCAACAGGAACACTAACAAAGAAAAACATTGATATGAATCAATTGGTCATACAAAATGTTACAGGTGCATTTATTGGTGACCCAACATTAGTTCAAAACACAACAGAATCTATCCTTGGTTCAACATCAAGTGATTCAATATCAACATATCAAGCATTTAAATATGTTGATGCTCCATATTATTACTATAATGAAAATGATGTAAATAAAAAACCAGTAACCAATGCAAAATTTATACCAGGTGGAACACCAGAATCAGACCTTGCATATCAGACATATAGAGATTATGAATTTGAATTAAATGAAGAAAGGTCAAAAATTCGTTACATCGACCCTAATTATATAGAACAATTTGTGAATGATTTTGAAGAACTTTTAAATGAGTAGTGCAATAGGAGCAACAAGAGTTGTTGATGGCAATTCAATTTCACCAACTAGTTATATAGTCGCAAAGGCTCTATTAAATACCAATACTGGATTAGAGTTAGACATAACAAATGTTGTTAATAGATTTTATATTATAGAATCCATTGATAGTCCATTCCTTGAAATGGATATACAAATAGTTGATGGTGCAAATCTATTAGAAGAGCACAAAATTAATGGTAATGAAAAAATATCTATTACAATCCAAAGAAACCCTATAAAAAACAGCGAACAAAATAAAATTAAATGGGAATTAAATTTAAGAATTGCAGAAGTGTTTGGATATGTAAAAGATCTACCAACAAAACAATTTTATAGATTTAAATGTGTATCAGAACATTTATATATTAATGCATCAAAAACTTTAATAAGACCATTTGAAGGAACTATAGGTACTTTAATAGAAAAAATATGTAAAAGTGATTTAAAGATAAAAAAATCTAACATTACTACGAGCAGTAAAAATAATATAAAAGGAATATATCCACGCATTCGACCAATCCAAGCAGCAAATTGGTTATTAGAAAATGCATTTGAAGATAATACACATTTTTATTTTTGGGAATCAATATTAGATGGTGTACAATTAGATTCATATAAAAATTTAATAAACAAAAAAGTGTACAAAAAATTAGAATTTAAACCTGGATTTAAATATGATATAGGTACACCTGAATCATATGATGAACAGTCAAAAAGAATTAGAACAATAACTGGCCCTTTAGGTATGGGTAAAATGGCACAAATATCGCGAGGCACATATGCTTCTACATTACATACAGTTGATATTGCAGAGAAAAAATACGAAAAGTTTTTTTATGGATATGATAAACCTCATAAATTAAATGAAAAACAACCATGGAATGGCAAGGATACAGTAAATAATCAAACGTATGACCAATTAAAAAATAGTAAAAATTATTTTGTATCACTAAATTCCAAAGCTTTTAATTTAGATAATTATCACAGTCCAACCAAACCAACATTATTAAAAAATGAGAGTCATAAAAATTCATTACTATTTCAAAATTTTACCATTACAATACCTGGCGATTTTGAAATAAAGGCTGGCCAGATAATTAAAATGGATGTTATTAAATCATCCACATATGAATATTTAGGTGAACCGGATAGTATGATTGACAAATATACATCAGGTAAATATATTATTAAAAAAATTACTCATACTTTTGACCAAGAATTTTTATCTGAAATTGAAATTATGAGAGATTCAGTAGGGGTAGATATTAATGCGTAATGACCAATTTATAGGTGGAGATTTTACTTGGTTTACTGCCGTAGTAGAGGATATAAATGATTCAGATAATTTAAATCGTGTAAAGGTAAGATGTCATGGTTGGCATACAGACGATACAACAATTTTAGAAACTAATCGCCTGCCTTGGGCAACCGTAATAATGCCTGTAACATCGGCATCAATACAAGGTAATGGTGGTAATCATCATTTAGAAGTAGGTTCATGGGTTGTAGGATTTTTTAGAGATGGTCCATCAGCACAAGACCCTATGGTTATGGGTTCAATTGCCACACAAACAAATGGTACACAAGACATACCAACAGAATCATCAGTCGATAATAAAGTATATAAATCAAAAGCAGGACATTTAATAGAAATAGATAATAAAGATGGGTCTGAAGAGATAAGAGTTACACATAAAACAGGTTCATATATAAAATTTCTAAAAGATGGAACTATAGAAATAAAATCTCTTGTGAAAACTAGAGTTATATAATGACCACACCAAGTGTAACATTACCAGCCTTAGAATGTCCTGATGTAATATTACCTACACCTGCTAATTTGGCTAATTTATTTAAAGGTTTGGCATCGCATGCTTATACCTATGATATTCAGGAACTGAAGGACACACTGGAAAAATTAAGAGAAGATGTATTAGATATATACGACCCTAAGTTTGAAAAGATAGAAATACCAGAAATCGAGTGGGAAATTATAGCGACTCGATTGGCTTCTGAATATCCAATGTATGTTCAACAAAAGATATTAGAACTTATAAACAGTATTATACCAATTGAGTTTAATGTAACAATACTTGGTATACAAATTAATATATTAGATTTTTTGACCAATCCAGGCAGTATATTAGATAATATACAACTAGATGAAATTGATAATATATATGATTTAATACCAGATGAATACAAAATATGGGATAAGTTTGAAACAGCTGATTTTAAAAAAGAAACAATAAGAAACTTTATACGAAGTGAAGTAGCAAAGAAAATGAATCTATTATTACATGGTGGATTTACAGGTTTAATAGGAAAGTTCGATGAGATATGGGACTCATTAGGATTACCATCAATACCAGCCTTAGAGGAAATTGATTTGATTGCCTTAATAAAGGATAAATCATTAGAGGAATTAGAACAAGTACAATTATTTGGATTTAAATTAGCTGATTTATTAGGTGGTGAATTTAATGATAAGGTAGAAATACCAGAGTTTCAAAAAGAAAGATTATTAAAAAAGGCAAGAGAATTTGTGGAAGAATGGCAAACATATTTAATTAAAACATGGATGGAAAAGGTTACTGATTTCCTTGAGGCAATAGGATTAAGTGCGTTAACACAATGGTTAACATTTACGTTTTGTGATTTCCTTACACTCATAGGATTTCCAAAAACAATAGCATTACCTGATTCTGTTACAGCTGTAGTAAATACCATAGAAAATTCGCTACCCACAACAACTGTGACCGAATAGGTATAAATAGATATATGGCAAGTTTAGTAGGCTCAGATAAAACAATTAAAGGAAATACAACCAAGGCAAGAGTAGTATCTAAGAAGAAACCTTGGAAAGACTTAGATTTAAATTTTGTGCCACATCCAATTAGAGGTGATTTAGTACCTTTAAGAGATGATAATGCTATAAAGCAAGCAGTAAGAAATTTACTTGTAAGTAATTTTTTTGATAGACCATTTCAAGCAGAATTGGGTGCTAACCTAAAAGGATTACTATTTGAACCAGCCGATTATATTACAAGGATTGATATAAAAGATGGTATACATAATGTTCTAACTAGACACGAACCAAGAATACAACTTTTAAATATTAATGTAAAGGAGTTATCAGACGAAAATGCATATAATATTTTAGTTGTATTTAGAATAAAAGAATACGATACTGAGGAATCAGTGGAAATTGTACTAAGAAGGTTAAGATAAATGGCAGCAAATAATTTAAATGTAACGGAATTAGATTTTGAAGAAATAAAACAAAATCTTAAAAATTATCTCAAACAACAATCAGAATTTAATGATTATGATTTTGATGGCTCTGGTATGAGCGTACTATTAGATGTGTTATCATATAACACACATTATAATGCCTTAAATGCTCACTATTCATTAAATGAAGCATTTTTAGATTCAGCTCAAATAAGAGGTAATGTTGTCACAAGAGCAAAACTTCTTGGTTATGTTCCAAGGTCGACACTAGCTCCAAGAGCTGTTGTCAATATTGTAGTTACTGCACAAGAGGGAACAATACCTCCAGTATTGGATTTAGAAAGAGGAACTAAATTAACAACATTTTTAGGCGGTGATGAATTTCCATACGTTGTTTTAGAATCACAATCTGCAACAGGAGTTCCAGTTATACTTGCGGATAATACTTCAGCAACTCAATTTACATTTTCAAATGTAAATATTGCAGAGGGAACATTAAGAGAATTAAAATACAGAGTTGATAATGATATAGAAAATCAAAAATTTCAACTGTCGGATATAAATTCTGATACATCGACATTAAGAGTACGCGTACAGGCACATGAAGAGGCAACATCATTTGATATATTTACTAAATTTGAATCATTAAAGAATGTTGATTCATCTAGTCAAGTTTATTACATACAAGAAAATGCAGCAGGGTATTATGAAGTATATTTTGGTGATGGAGTTACAGGTAAAAAGCCAACAGATAATAATATCATAACTGTTGATTATTTAATTACAGAAGGACCAGAAAGTAATAAGGCCAGTCGATTTGTAATGACAGATAATATTGGTGGATTTACTAGTATTGGTGTAACAACGGTTACAAATTCAACCGGTGGTGTTGAAAAAGAAACCTTAGAATCAATACGATTCAATGCACCATTAACCTTTACAACCCAAAATAGAGCTGTTACATCAGAAGATTATGCTGCAATTATTAAAAAGGAATTTAGTAATATTGATTCTATTGCAACTTGGGGTGGAGAAGATAATGACCCACCAGAATATGGAAAGGTTTATGTTGCAGTAAAACCACTCCTTGCTGATTCACTAACACAAGCAGAAAAAAATGATATCACTGGTTCAATATTAAAAGGTAAAAATGTTGTTTCGATAACGCCAGAGATTGTTGACCCCAATTTTACAAATTTAGAATTAGATATTAATTTTAAATATAATCCAAACCTAACAGATAGAAGTTCTGTCGAGTTACAATCTGTTGTTCGTGATACAATTTCTGATTATAATTTTAATAACCTAAATAAATTTGATGGTGTGTTTAGGCATTCACAATTAACACAAGCTATTGACAATTCAGACCCAGCAATATTGAACACAAGCATTAGACCAAGAATGTTTAAAAATATTACTCCTACACAAGATTTAAATGGTAATATGCAATTACAAAATTTTTCATTATCCTTTGTAGGACCAATTTATACATCAAGTGGTTCAACTGCCTTTACACTAAATTCATCTGCATTTGGATTAGCAACAGACCCAACAGGAAACTATTTTTTCGGTGATGTTGCAATATCAGGCACAACAAATAGAAAGGTAATCATTTATAAGATAGTAAATAATGTTAATGTTATTGTAAATAACGATGCCGGATTAATTGAGCCTTCCTTAGGAAAGGTTACACTAAATAGTTTTAGACCAAATAATACAAACAAAATTAAAATTACACTAATACCAAATACCTTAGATTTAGCACCTAAAAGAGACCAACTTATATCTATTGATAATGATTTTGTAACAATAGTACCAGACATTGATACAATTGCTACTGCAGGCTCATCAGGTTCTATTAATTATACAAATACAACAAGATTTAAATAATGGCACATAGAACATCACTATCACCAAATATTGTAGAGCAAGATAATTCAGCTTTACATGAAACGAAAGAAGATCTTAGAATTAATCAATTAATTCCTGAGGATATACTTACTGATAGAACTCGTTTGTCCAACTTTTTAAATGCTTATTATGCATTTATGAATATGGACGAATTTATATACCAAGAAGATGATAATGTGTTTAATGATGTTGTTTTAGATGATATTGCAAGGTTTAGAATACCAGACCCAAATAGTGAAAATGATAGATTTTTTACAGATGAAACTGGAGCAGATTCTACTCTTATATTAACATCGCCAACAGGAGTAGCACCAGCTGAATTTACCTTTAATGGCTCAAGTAATAATATTGTAGATGTAGGTAGGGTAACTGAAGTTACAATGACAAATACTGGTAGTGGATATACAACAGCTACTGTTACTTTTTCAGCTCCTCCTGTAGGAGCTACAGCAACTGGTACTGCTGTAATAGAAGCTGGTTCAATTACTAGTATTACAATTACAAATCCAGGTAATGGATATACTTCACCTCCTTCAATTACTATTACGTCTTCGAGTGGTAATAGTGCACAAGCAGAAGCAACAATTGCCTCAAATAATCAATTAAAACTTTCAGCATTACAAATTGGTGCTTTACCGGTAGGTACATTAGTTCAATATGACTGTGGACTGAATAGTAATAATATTGGTGGTTTAACTCATTTAAATCTATATTATGTAGTAACACAGACAACTGAAGGTGTGCAACTTTCACAAACATTAAATGGAACCCCAGTAACATTGTCTAATACAGGCCTTGATACTATCCATAAATTTAGAGGTACTGCTCCTACCATGGAAATACCTTTAACTTCTGTTAATGTCGCCATAACAAATGGTAATGAATTACCAGGAACCTTAGCTAATTCCACATCAGAAATAGGGAAAACTTTTACTGTAAATGGATTAAGTTCATTTAATAACTATACAGCAAAATTAACAACTCAAGTTAAATATTGGGTTGGGCCTGGACCATCATGGGTTATGAATAAAATCGAAGAGGCGATGGACATTGACAAAAATGAACTTAATTATTTAGAGTTAATGCAAAAGGAAATTGCATCTGCAGTACCAAGAGATGTTACAGTAAATAAACGAAACCTTTATAAACGAATCATTGATTTTTATAAGTTAAGAGGAAGTTCAGATTCCATTGAAATATTCTTTAGATTATTATTTAATGATTCGGTAGAAGTAGAATTTCCATTTGATAAAACCTTAGTGCCATCGTCCGGTAAATGGGACCAGGCTGAAAATATAAGTTCAGTATTAGCAAGTGCTATAAATAATACATCAACACTAACTCTAAAAGAAGAAAATAATGGAATTAGATTATCATCTAGATTTGTAGTCGGTACAACATATACACAAACTGACGACATAAGGGTAACAGGTGTTAGTGGTACGACAATTACAATTTCAAGACCAAAAGCAACATTATTTGACGCTTCTGAAACATCAATTGTTGATACTACAAATAATTCAATTAAACTTTCTACTGATGAAGTGGTAAAATATCCTGTAGGTACGAAATTAACATATAGAATTCCTACTGGTGGAACAGTTATTACAGGTTTAACAGATGGTGCCGATTATTTTGTTGTTGCAATAGCAGGTAATAGTATTAAATTATCAGCAACTTCAGGTGGTTCTGTAATTAATTTAACTGGTATTGGTGGCGAAGATAAACATGAATTAATTCGTTATATAAAATTAGATGCTAGTACAGAAGTCACATTTGTACCTCGTGGTACATATTTGGATAATAAAGGTTTTGTTTCATATGATATTAAATTACAAGATAGTTTAAGATACCAAAGATTTAGTTACCTAATTAAAACAGGTAAAAACTTATCTGATTGGGAATTTGCATATGATAAATTAGTACATCCAGCTGGGTTTATATATTTTGCTGAAATATTAATCTTCTTAGAATTAGTTGATAAAACACTAACAGCAGCTTTAAACAAAGCTTCTATGCCTGAAGACCAGCCTGGTGTTATAGGACCAGAGGATATTCCGGTACTTGTACAAATGTTTGCATCTCAATTTTTGCCTTCTACGATAGCAAAGATACATAAATCAGCAACACTATCACTTGGGTTAAAAAATGGAGTAATAAGTGGATTTACAATTACTGATGGTGGTAGTGGTTATTTAACAGCACCAGTAGTTAGTACAAATGATTCCGGTACACCGTCAGGATTTACTGAAGCAACAATAACATCAACAATTGCAAATGGTTCGGTTACGTCATTAACAATAGCTGATGGTGGTAAAGATTATAATGTTCCTACGGGTACAGTAACAAATCCACCAAGAATATCCTTTGATGGTAGTGATGACGAAGTAGCTGGTACTGGTATTGTTAATCTTACAGACGGTACAATTAAATTAACAGCACCACAAGCTGCAGCATTACCTATAGGTTCAAAGGTTAACTATGATTCAGGTGGACTATTGGCAATAGGTGGATTGGTCACAGGTAATGAATATTATATTGTATATAATTCTAATAATGAAGTAAAACTATCAGCAACTCAAGGTGGAACTCCAATTACTTTTGGAAGTGTTGGTGGTGGAACAGACCATGGATTTACTGGTGAAACAGCAACATTTACACTATCAAAAACAGATGGTGAATTAGAATCAATTACAGTTGTTGAACCTGGGTATGGATATTCAAGTGCACCTGCAATATCATTTAGTGGTATTGAACAATCATCAGGCAGTGGTAATTTACCAGTTGCAACTATTGCAATTGATTCTGATGGAAGACTTGATAGAGATAATATTACAATCAGTGATAATGGTGGTGGTTGGTCAGCGCTCTTTGCTACTGCAGCAGGAAATCCAAATGTCGGCACACTCGCTTCAGTAGATATATTTGGTCTTGCCGATAAAACATATAAAAAGAATCCATCAATTATTTTTTCAGAACCAGATGCTGTTGATTCTGATGGAGTGGCGTTATCGACCAATGTTACTGCTCAGGCCAAATTTTTATTAGAACCTACATCAATTTCGCAGATAGATATTTTAAATCCTGGCACTAATTATCCAGCTAATACAAGATTGTTTTTCTCTGACCCGGCCAATACTTATACAGCCTCTCCTTTTTTTACAGAAGGATTTGAAAATGCTACAGTTGCCTCAAATTTTGATTATAACACTTGGAATATTCATGCCAATGATGGTGGTAATAATAATGGAACACATACTGCGTCTATAGAAACAACTGAAGTTGATACTGGTGCAAAATCATTAAAAATCCAAACAAGTGCACTTGACACAAATCCAACTGGAACAATCGGCGGCATTGCTTATCAGTTGCAATTAGGTACTCCGGACTTTACTGAAAGATTGGCAAAAAATACAATAAAGGTAAAATGTAGAGCAAAGGCTGCTTCATCAAGTGGAGCAACATTTTTTGAAATGGCTTATTCAACAAGTCAATATGGTAATTCAGGTTGGCAAAGAAATAATTTAACTACAACTTGGGCTGATTATGAATTTGAATATGATATAACAACAACAATTCCAACCAATGATGATTATGTAGCATTCCAGGGTGATGGTAATGATGGAATAGTTTATATTGATAATGTTTCAATTGAAATGAAATATGATTATCCAAGAGTGAATACAGAAGTAGTAAATGGTAAAATTATTAGTGCAAAAGTAATCCATTCTGGTTCTGGTTGGTTACCTAATATTTTTACATTTAACATATTTAACTCCTTATCATTAATTTTAAATATAGGTATATTATACACCATCTAGGAGCAAATGTAAACACGCTAATGAAAATAAAGTATATAAATTTTATATATATTTTGTATATAAAAAGGGGACTATGAAAGTCCCCCATGAATTGTCATAATTAAAAGGTTATTATACTTCTTTTGCAATAAAAGTGTAAACACCGTAAGCAAGGGCTACCCAAGCTACTAAATCGACTAAGCCACCTAGTAATAGGTAGGATAATGATAGGCCGACAATAAGTCCACCGTCCCAAGATGTGCGTTCTGCCCATCGGTCCATTAACCATGCTTTTGCTGTATTTAACATATTCATATAGTTCTCCTTTATATTTTAAAGTTGGCAAAAGTATCTTCCGAATCTCTATCGCCAAATTTATTTATTGGTTTATCAGGAATTGGGTCTGACATTATATCTGCCTGAGCCGATTCCTCTACATCATATAGTTTCATGCGGGAACGGTCCACACCAACCACAAATCTTTTGTATTTGGTAGGATCGTTATAACGATTTTTCAATTGTTTTACCAACAGTTGGCCTAAGTCCTCTAGTTCCTCTGTTGAAATAAGAGCGAACATAAGGTCTGCCGTAGCTGGTAAACCAAAAGATTCAGATGTGTCCTCTAGTCCGACATCGGTATTTGAATACCCAGACCTTGTAGTCTGTGTTGCCGATACTATTGGAACATTGAATTCCACAGCCAAGCCACGCAATTCCTCTGCGATAGCTTTGATGTATGAATAACTATTTATACTCCCACCAAGCCCACGCATGCGGCTTGATGAACAAATATTTAAATAGTCGATATATATCATATCTGGTTTAAATGCTTTTTTAAGTTTTAATTCGTTTAGTAATGCTCTAAAATGTCCGGTATGAGCAGAGCCTGTAGGATATTCCTTAATAATTAGTTTACCTATAGAGTTCTGTGCGATTTTTTGTATTTTACTATCGAAGGCTGTTTTACCCATTCGTTGTAATTGTTCAATAGGGACATCCATTAGGTTGGCATCGATACGCTCTGCTATTCTCTCTTCGGCCATTTCCATAGTAATATATAAAACATTTTTACCTTGCTGTAGGACTGATGCGGCACAGTGACACATAAATAAGGATTTACCTACACCAGTCCCGGCAAGAGCAATATTTAAAGTTTTATTAGGTAACCCACCCTTTGTTATTTTGTTGAAATAATCCAAATCAAAGGGAGTCCTAGATTCTTTTTTATTATAGAAATCAAAGCGTTCCTCTGAATCATCAATATAATCATGACCTATTTGTTGGTCAAATGAAACACCTAATGCCTCTGATAATATTTCTGGTATGGAACCTTCTGTTCGTTCATTATCTCTACCATCGATAATACCAATTGAATCCATTATAGCATTATGGACTGCTCTATCGCGACACCACTTTTCTGATTCCCTAATTAAGTACTCAGTATCAATGTCGGATTTAGATGATATTTCATTAATTAATGTAGAAGCATTATTCAGCACATCATCAGGTGCACTTACCTTTCGTAACTCTAATTGTAATACCTTAGAGGTTGGTAAATTATTATGCTGATGTACAAATTTAGTTATAAGGTCAAATACAACCTTATGTGTACCTTCAAAGTATTCCTTACTTAAATATGGTACAACTCTTCTGCAATATTCCTCGTTATTGAGGAGGTGATTCAGTATGTGTGTCTGTAGATGATTCGTTATTTCCAATTCCTATCCTTGCTATTTTATTATCTTGTCCCCATTCTAAACTATCTGTAATAATATGTTGTAATACAGCGCCCAGATAATTTTTAAACTCTTCTGATTCATTGAGCTTATCAAAATCATGGTCGCCGGGGTCTTGTATATTAAATGTAAACCCAAGTGTAGCTATATCAAGTTCCGGGGACTCCTTTATTGATACAGTTCCATAAACAACTATTGCCTCTTTATAAATTCCTGTTTTTAGTAAAACACCATGGAATTCTGAATTAGGATTCTCTACAATAGAATAATCCTCATTAGTTATATTATACACTATTTTATTCCTCTTGTAAAGTGCTTTCCAAATCTATTTCAAGCATTGGTTTGTGGCCAATCTGATAATATGACCTGACAAATTCTTTAAAGTCAGATGAATCAAATATTGGTTGCCAAAACTCTTCTGTTAGAGTATCCTTTTCTCTGACCTTTGGCTCGTTGATTTCTCCTGTGGTTTTATTAACAGAAGCATACCAGCCCATTGTTGGTTTTACTACATAACCACCAGCCATAGCTACTTCCAATAAACCTGAATATTGCTCAAGCCCACCGTCCCATGTACAACTGATAGGTACCTTAGATTTTTCTTTTACGAACCTTGATTTCTCTACATTAATAACGAAATCATATCCTTGAATATTGGTACCCTTTTTAACTTGTCTCCTACCTATAATCCAAATGTTATCAGCAGAGTAATAGATACCTGTTCCACCTGAAACAATAGCTTTTGGAAATAATCCAATCTCTTGATAGGTGTGATTCACGGCAAGTAAAGGGATATTCTTCATAGTAAGATAAGGAGTAACCATTCTGAATAGTCCCTTTAGTGCTTTAGCTCTTGACATATCTGCCACTGATTTTTCATTGAGTGCGTCCTCTAGTTCTTTTTTAGATGCGAGGTTACCAATTGAATCAATTATTACAACAACCTTATCATCTCTGTCTAGGTTATCCAACTGACCAACCAAATCAAACTTTAATTGCTCAACATCAACAATAGGTGTGTGTAATACCCTAGAGGTATCAATACCAAATGATTCAAAATAAGATTGGGGTGAGCCAAACTCTGAATCATAAAATAATAACACTGCGTCTTCATGTTCTTTTAGATAGGCACTTGCCATTAATAAAGCGAATGATGTTTTAAAATGTTTACTAGGACCAGCCAATACTGTAAGGCCGGAACTTAATCCACCATCCATATCGCCAGATAAGGCAACATTAATCATAGGTACGCTAGTTGTCACCACTTCTTTTTCTGTAAAGAATTGTGATTTATTTAACACTGATGTGAATTTGATTTTGCTGTTTTTCTTCAGTTTGTCCATTACTGACATATTATCTCCTCCTTCTAGGATTATTCATTGCTTGTTCTTGCATTCTTAATTTTCTGGTTCTGCCCATTGCTTCAGCCTTTTTTCTTTTTCTTTTTGCAGTAGGTTTTTCATAGAATTCTCTATTGCGAACCTCTTGCACAATACCTGCTTTATCGCAGGCCTTACGAAACTTTCTTAACCCAATATCAAATGGCATTGGTTTTGGTGGATTTCTATCTTTTAGATTTCTTTTCCGTGGTGTTAAATCGATACTTGGCATTATATTTCTCCTTTAATTACTCTTTTTCTTAAATCACTTGTAGAGAATCTATGTTCTCTTTTATTAAAATAGAATTCGATTCCTCTTTTCTGGCATATATCCTTACCAGTGAAATCAATATCTCTATACTCTTGTCCCATAATTTTTACATCAATATCATACATTGATAAAATATCTCTTAGTTCGTCTTCTGTATTATATACTAATATTTCGTCCACATATCTGATTGCATGCAGTTGTGCTTGTCGTTCGACAATATTTTGAATTGGTTTGTTTTTTTCTGGTCGGTCAATTGATGGGTCATTTTGTAACGCACAGATTAAATAATCACATGCAGTTTTTGCTTCTCTTAACATGGCAACGTGACCTGAGTGTAAAAGGTCAAATGTTGAAGCTGTAATTCCTACTTTATGATTTTTCATTATGAATAAAAGTCCTCGATAAATTTAAATGCCATTTCCTTATCCTCTACTCCAATTTGGAAATGATTTCTGACACCAACCTCTTCGATGTCAGTAATACCTAATTGTTCACAGAAGGTATATAATTGTTCTTTTCTAGTTTCTAATACCTCGTCTCTCGCATGTATCTGTACTTTTAGGGATACCTCTTCGTCGGTTGTAATCTCTAAAACTGGTTGCATTTTATGGGTTGTCTCAAACTCTAAAAGATGATGGTGAGATTTCACAACAAAGACATTTAATCTGCCTTTAAATATATCATAATTTTCCACATACCAATCTGGATATACTTCAAAATTGTCATGTTGACTCTTTTCAAATTCATTAAATAATTCACTCATTTTTGCCATAATAAAACACTCCTTATAATGTCCAGAGACTGAGTTATCTCTAGGGTTGTTATTTGATATTAAATATGATTCAAGTAAAAACGATTGCCAATCTTTCTTTTCTCCGAATCGGTCAAGGTTTCTAGCAATAATGTATAGATTATCAGTATTATATTCTTTACTACCGACATGAGATAAGGCTCTGTTGCCATTACCTTTTCCAATATATACAAATATGCCATTCTCCATATAACCATATACATATTGCCCTAAGGTTTCCCAAAAGGCTCCAGGTATAGCGTTATAATCCTTTTTAAACATATGGGCCTATTATACCACAAAATGGGCCAAATGTAAACACGTTATTTAATATATTTTATTCCTTTTTCGTTTAAAGCTGCTCTATTCCACATATGACCTTGTTTTGTATCGTCCTTGGATTGCCCAAGATATGGAACAGCATGATGGTTATCAATCATCATTTGATTGACATTACCGGCGGCATTATTCATTAGACCTTCTTCCAAAGTATGTGGGTCAGCAATGAATATTTCTCCTAATATTCTTCCAAACTTACCTTTGTCATGTGATACCAAATAGATATCTCTATACCTTTTTGAACCGGTTAAAAGGTTTTTAAGAAATGCTTTTGATTGTAAACCATAAAACTTTTCTTCTAAATCACGAGTCCTAGATTCAGGAGTATCAATACCCATCATTCTGACTCTTTGTTTTTTATATATCATACCAAAACCTAAATCGATATCAACATCGATAGTATCGCCGTCAACTATTCTTGTTACATGAACTTTATATTTGTACATTATTCTTCTCCTATTATTGCTCTTATATATTCTGATTTTACAATAACTGCGGCCTTTCCTTCCACATTTACTGGCATGGCTTTATCCCACTCAAGGAAGACTCTTTGTCCTCCTGTGATTGAGCTATTTGCTCCTGACCCAACAGATAAAACCAAGCCTGGTTTGCTTGCATTATCTATTGATTCTGTTAATATAATTCCACCAGCTGATTGTGTTTCAGTTGGTACTTCTGTTATTAAGACATTGTCTGCTAACATTTTCATATTCTTTTTCCGTATGGATTTTTGTATTTAAGTGCTTCAGGCACATCCTTTGCTTGTCTTACTGCCCAATATAATGGTATAAAGTTTAATCCTGGTACAACAAATAATAATTGCCACCAACCACTATGACCTCTGTCATGTAATCTTCTTGCTGTTAATGATATGCTTTGAACTAATGTTCCTAATAAGAATAACAAACTTAGTACTCCACTCTCTTTCATTTCTCCAAATGGTTCGAGTATACTATAGAATGTAAATCCTATTAGATAATTGTCCACAGCCATAAGCAATCCCAGGACGATGGTTGCATATAGTGAGAACCACCAAAATTCAGGTCTGTCTGACCTTCCGTTAAAATCTGTTGCTCTTGTGACCAACACCGTTTTCATTATTTTCATGAAATGCATATTTCTCTCCTATTTGTAGAATATGTGATTATTAATATAGACTGTTTCATTAAGTGAATCAGCCCAATAAGGATAAACACTATCACTATGATAATGCGTTGACCCCTCTGTAATATCTGGATAAGCTCCTTGTATTACATCTCTTGCAATGTGCAGAGATTTTAACCATGTTGGACTATCTACTGGTTCGTCAGATTTTCCATCACAGTACCAACTGAATTGGCATTGATATAGTATTGGTACCATATTGCCTTTCCAATTTTGTTTTAATTTAGCTTGGTATATAACTTCACAAATTGAAGTTGGATAATTCATGTGTTCTAATCTATTAAGTACTACATGAGCTACTGCTACTTTGCCAGCTAATGGTTGATTACCAGCTTCAAAGTAAATGTTTTGAGCCATGCAATAAATATCATTGTTTGCATCACTTGCTTTTAATGTCGATGGTAATAATAATATAAACATTAATAAGCCACCAAATAACATTCCACCTAAAAATGTTCTAAACAATTTTAAGCCACCGGGATTTTCTATTTTATTCACTTAACTTCTCCTTTATATATTTTGGTAATGAATGCTTGGCAGACCAACCTAGCTCTTTTATTTTTTCTGTTTTTAATTCACCATTCATTCTGTTGCCGGGTACTGCCGGTATTGGATTTGCCACAACACCTATCATATCAACTAGCTCTAGTATTGAATATTTATCATCAGAACCAATACCATAGTTATCTCCACTGCCCTTGAATCCGGCCAATATTAAACCATCGATTATATCGTCAATGTGTGTAAAGTTTCTTAGCTGTGTTCCTGGAAGTGTAACTGGTAAACTTGAATAACCTTCTTTGACCATATTAAGAAATTTAGCAACTACTGTTGCATATTTACCTGAACCTATTTCATTATCTCCATATACGTTATAAAAATATACAATGGTATAATCCAATTCGTACCATTCAGAATAATTTTTTAGTAATTCTGTATTCTGTGCTTTTGTAAATGCATAAGGGCTCATATTTCTACCACCACCTTCAGCGAATTTTGTTGATGAACCAGAATAGATTAATTTGGCGTCCTGATGTTTAGCAAATTCTAATACATAAGGAAAGCAATGATAATTGTATTCCATAACTTTATCGAAGTCCTCAAATGATTGTTCTACTCTGGCATATTCACCTAAGTGGAATATATAATCAAAGGTTTCTTCCTGATGCTGTAAAGCTCCCATTATATCCTTTGGTGTTCCATAATAATAAAAACAACCATCGTGTTCATTATCATGAGAACCAGTCGAATAGTTATCAAAGGACACTACATAATGTCCCTGCGTTATTAGTTTCTTAATTAGGTTTGAGCCGATAAAACCAGCACCACCTATAACTAATATTCTTTTAGTTGTCTCCATATATATCCCTTGTATAGACTTTTTTCTCAACATCTGTAATATTATCATCGAGCCTATTAGCAACAATAACATCACTTAATTTCTTAAATTTATTTAGTTCAGTTTCAACCACACAGCCTAGGAACTCTTCGTCCTTACACATTGGTTCGTATATGACCACTTTGACCTGTGTTGACAATCGTTCAATAACACCTTCGATTGCAGAACTTCTAAAGTTATCAGAACCAGATTTCATTGCCATTCTGTATATACCAACGACATTTGGATTTCTTCTTAGTATCTGATTTGCAATCCAATCCTTTCGAACCTCATTGGAATATACAACAGAACCAACCAAGCGATTTGGTATTCTGTTCTCTTTATAGTTAGCCAATAATTGTTTTGTGTCCTTAGGGAAACAATATCCACCATAGCCAAAACTTGGATTATTATACCCTTGGCCTATCCTATCATCATAGCACATACCATCAATAATATCTTTTGAATTTAATTTATGATATTCTGAATATGTATCTACTTCATTAAAATAGGCAACTCTCATAGCTAGGTAATCATTAGCAAAGAGTTTTATTGCTTCTGCCTCGGTCCAATGTGTTAATATTACTGGTGATTCCTTTATTGCAGCATCCGATAAGAGTTGTGCAAATAATTTAGCTACTTTTGGCTTACCACCAACAACAATCCTAGTAGGATTTAAACAATCAAATAATGCTCTGCCTTCTCTTAAAAACTCTGGACTGAATAATATCCTATCGGTTTCAAACTTTTCATTCATTTGTTTTGTAAACCCAACAGGGACAGTTGATTTAATTATAATGTGTCCTTTACATTTTTCCAATGCATCTCGTATTACAGATTCAACTGAATCAGTATTAAAATAATTTTGTATAGGGCAATAATCAGTTGGAGTAGCCACAATAACATAATCAGCATTTTCGTATGCTGTTTCTTTATTTGTAGAAGCAGTAAGCATTAACTCTTCTGATTTTAAAAATTCTGTAATGAGTTTGTCCTCTATTGGTGATATATTATTTCTGATTTGATTTACCCTTTCAGAATTAATATCCAATATAATAACATTGTTATGCTGTGATAAGGCAACTCCATTTGCCATACCGACATAACCAGAACCTACTACTGTTATTTTTTTCATTGTACCATTATACCATTAAAATTGATTTTTGTAAACATATTCGAGTGCTCTTTCGGCCTCTTTGTCAAGTGGTCGTTTTGCATACCAGTTACCAGTATCGATATCTAATTCTCTACAGAGATAAGTAATTTCAGATGCAGTAATTGGATAATTATTTTTAATTGCATTACCGGCAAGAGCAACCATGATTTGATACATTTTATGGTACCAACCTGAACCAGAAATTGTGCGATAATCTTGTTCTAATTGTTTTGGAAAATAAGGACAGTCTCTATAACCAGTCCATTTGACTTCGGTATTAGTGAGCTTATTTTTCATATGTTCCATCATTGCTTCTTGCATTTTCTTTGGAAGTTTATCGAACATAGTATTACCAGAACTTTCTACATATTCGTGTTTTGACATAATATCAGCTGGGTCAATATAGTTACCTTTGCCTGTACCTATAAAATTAAATGCATTTTTATAGTAACCAGGAACATAATACATACGAGATAAATCCTTAGTTTGAATATCACCAACCTCGCCTAGCTCCTTATTGAGAGCAAACCAAAAATGTTTGATTTCATCTTTTTGTATATGTCTGGTGAGTGGAAAAACCAATCTGAATTTTATTTGTTCTTTAGTCGATGATGCTGTAGAATAGCAAATGTAATGATAACCATTTACCTTTTCTTGTATCCATTTTTCTAAATTTTCGAAATTACCTTCATAATCATCAACATCGACTGCACACCAACCACCCCAAGCAATAACATTATCATTAGACCTAGTTGTATTAGGTTTATAAATTGCAGGTGACATTAATTCAGCATCTTTTTTATTCTTACGGTCCTTTTCTGATAATTTATGTAAAACTTTTTCAAGGTGATTGAAATTAGGTAATGAAATACCTTTATCTGTTTTATTATCGAATATGTTTTTAAATAGTGTTCCTACAATCATATGGTATATTATAACACAAAACGGTTAAAATGTAAACCCCTATCTTTTCCAAAGTGTAGGTTTATTATTGAATAATCCTGTCTTGACTTGAGTATAGCCCAGCTCTCTTAGTTTATTATTAAAGACTCTGCTGATTTTAGTTTGGTCTACAGATTCGCCATGATTTTCATATGTTTCAAAATGTCCTATTGACCAAGTGTTAAATGCATTTGCAATCACAAAGTATTTTGGATTAATTTGTTCCACTATATGTTCAACATGCATTATTGGGTCTAGGAAATGCTCGAAATACTCAGAGGCAAATACTAAGCCACCAGTGACTGCAATGTCCTTTACATCTTCAACCATATTAAAATTATATTTTTTACCCATTTCGGTAGCAAATTTCCATTGGTCTGTACCTTTTAGATTTGTACCAAAGGTAATATGTTCTGGATATAATTCCGATAATATGGAAGTAGAATATCCTATGCCATTTCCTACATCAACAATAGATGAAGCATCGCTTGTAAATTCAGTTAATGGTTGTGGTATTAATTTAGTAGATTTACTAAGAGCTCTTAGATAAGCCCTTGCGTATACTCTAAAACAATTAAATTGGTCTGTAAGGTAATGTTCATCTGAATAAACCTCATAAGCTTTATCCACGCCTTCAGCCTCTAACCATTCATACCATTTTTCAGTAAGATAATCAAACCTTTCATTTGATTTAATGTAATCATGAGTTTGTTTTAAGAAATCATCATCTACTCCACAGATGTTTTTATAATCATTTAAGAAAGTATCTAATAACCTTTTACCTTTTTGTTCTGTTAAAAATTGGCTCATTTCTCTTCCACTATTTCCTGGACATTATCTTCAGATATTTGTCCTTCGTCCATATATCGTAATAGACTGTTTGCAAATTTATCTGCAGGTGGATACCATATACCCTTTGTTTTTAAAGTGATATTTGTTTGGTCAATTACCTCTGCAAAGTTTCTTA
>JACLAB010000929.1_pt1 | contig 66504 bp, 44 predicted proteins | sample 8027921 | NCBI WGS metagenome assembly JACLAB01 (sample SAMN15725117, study PRJNA655200) | protist metagenome | isolation source: fluorescence activated cell sorting (FACS) single amplified genomes of... | place: USA: West Boothbay Harbor, Gulf of Maine | collected 2000-07-19 | reverse complement strand
TACGAAAACGATAAGCTGAAGTGGTGCGAATCTGTGGACACGGAGCGTTTGGAGGTGCAAAAGACGAAAGATGCGTTGGAAAAGGTTTCAAAGGCGTTGGAGACGGAAACAAGGCAGCTCGAAGCGGTGAACGCGACGCTTCGCGAGAAAGAGGAGCAGTTGTTCGAGTTCGAACTTGAACGAAACAAAGCAAAAGATGCATTGTCAGAGCGCGAGAACGAGAAGAAACGGCTGGAAAAGGAACACGCGGAGAAGCTGGACGATTTGGAGGAGAAGTACGAAAAGGAGAAGAGGGAGATCCGAGAAGAGCAAAATCGAACCGTGGAAAAGACGAGGAAACAGTTGACGGAGAAAAACGCGGAGTATATAAGCACGAAAGCGGTGCAGAATCGCGAGGAGATTGAAAGGGTAAAAGAAAGCGCGAGAAAAGACATCGATCGCGCGAACGCAAACTTAATCGCGAAGGAAGAAGAGTGCGAGAAGCTGGAGAGCGAGATTGCTGAGTTGAAAAGAGACGCAAAGCTTCGCCAGACGGCGTACGAGGCGCAACTCGAGAATTTGCAAAAACAAAGTAAAGCGACTGCCACGAAAGCAACGGACGAAAACAACAACAGCTCAGACGAGGATGAAGAAAATTTCAACGATGGCATTGATCAGCTGAGAGGAAAAGCACCGGCTCCAACGCAGAAGAGCGCTCTCAAACAACGAGATCAACAAAAATCCACGTCTAAATCGACGAAATCGACCAAGTTTACTCTCGATCCAGACGCAGATAATTTTTACGACGCGCCCGTTGGCGATAAACCAACAGTTGAAAAACCTCCAGCGTCGAAAAGTTCTCGTCGTCGACGCGTGACAATCCAAAGTCATGATATGGAGGAAGGCCACGCGAACGAAAACGACGTCGAGACGCAATCCATGGAGAGAACGGCGACAGCGACGGCGAGGAAGACGAAGAAGAAATCCGAAGCTCCTACTAAGAGCAAACCATCGGCGACAACACTGGTAGAACTAGCGACGCACGTTTCAAGAGGCCGCGTACGAAAGTCGACGACGGGAGCTTCCCGAAATAACCAACACGCTCCATCTGTGGCGGTGCTGAAAAAGAAAACACCGACGCCTCCGCCGGCGTCGTTGCTATCGCACCAACAACGCAAAGCTACGCTCAAGACGAAGAAGTCTCCCGCAAAAAACGCACTTTTACGCGCAAAGATTTTGCAAAATGCACACAACGACGACGATTCCAGCGCTGATGACGCCGTCGACGACGATGGTCTCGAGGGCCTCGATCCCTTTGCGTTTGCGGATGATTAAATGAAAGAAAGAAAGAACGCAGTCGATACGATATTTTTGAACGAGTACTCATCTATACATAACCATCTGAACATGATTGTTATTAAACTACTTTTACCGTATACCACAATTTTACCAACTAATACTACTACACTGTACATAATTTCTCTTGTAAATCTATTCACACATACCTCTACAGTTTATATCCGTTATGAATCGCCACGATGCCGCCGGTTATATTTTCAAAATCCACGCTCGAAAATCCTTCCTCCCTCATGATATCGCACAACCGCTCTTGTTTCGGAAACTTCCTAATCGACTCCACTAAATACTGATACGACTTTCGATCGTTGGCGACAATCTGACCCATCGTCGGAATCGCAGCAAAAGAGTAAAAGTTATACAAAGATTTCAAAGGCTCTTCCTCCACGTGCGAAAACTCTAAAATTGAAATCCTCCCGCCTTTCTTCAACACTCTCCGCGCTTCTCTCAACGCGATATCAATGTTCGTCACGTTCCGCAACCCAAACGCAATCGTGTACTGATCTATACTCTCGTCTTCAAACGGTAACTTCTCCGCGTTCGCTTCCACAAATTCCAACTCCGCATCCGTCTTCGTCTCGAAACCTGGATTCTTCAATCCTTTCGTCGCCGCTCGCTCCTCGCCGACTTTCAACATCGCCGGATTAATATCGCTCACAATCACCCGACTCTTCGCTTCTTTCCCGTTCCCTTCTCTGTCCACCTTCCGTAACTTTTTCAAAACTCGAAACGACACGTCCCCGGTTCCACCGGCGACGTCTAAATGCGTCATCCCTGGAAACGACGCGAGTTTATGCACGAAGTAATCCTTCCAAAGTCGATGCATTCCTACGGACATCAAATCGTTCATGACGTCGTAACTCGGCGCCACGGATTCAAACACGTCTCGCACTAAACTTTCCTTCTTCGTTTTCGGCACGGACGTGTACCCGAACGATGCCTGATCCTCTTTTTCTTTCTCTGAACTCTTCTTCTCCTCGTCGTTGTCGAGAGAAGCGCTCTTTTCTTCGTTCGATGTCGGTGTCGACGACGACGTAAACGACGACGTTAACGAGAACGAGGAAGCAGACGTTGTTCGATCCAACAACACGAAAGAACACCGCTGATGATGCTGATGTTGTTGCTGGTGTCGTTGCAAACCCCTTTTGAGAAGAGCGCGCATCATTTTCTACCCGTTTAAGTAAAGTGTACTCCGTTTCGTGTAAGCACGTTAATACGAAGTGACGCGTTCTTCGCCAAAGATACGGATAACGAGAATTTTCCATTCGAGATTCTCTCGACACTTTTTCTCGCGCGTACACGCACATCCGGATCGACAGAAACACTTTTTTACGCTCGACGGGAGACGAGATGCAGAACTACGTTCGCAGAGCTTCGTTGGCTTTGAGAAGCGGCGCCTCTTCTTTTGTGGTCAACGCGCAACAACGTACCACCAGCGTGAACACCTTTCCCGTGAGAGCGTATGCGGCGTCCGGGGAATCTCCGGTTCCGTTGATATCCACCGCGGTTGGATCGAGAACGACGTCCCTGGCGGAATGTTTCCAAAGATTATCGCAAATCAACGCGGAGATTAAAGAGTCTCGCCAGCTTCGTTTAGGAGGGAAGGAGGTGAAGATGTTTTTGACCGTCGGGGCGACGGAGGCGGATTTGAAGAAGGCGCTCGACTCCATGGAATTTTCATACGTGGAAGTCGAAAAGGCGAGAGATACGATGCAAGATATCAAAGGACCGTACTGCGAAACGTCGCCGCTGTTACCGTTCGTCAGGAGGATTCAACTCAGAGCACCGTACACGAAGGCGATCGAGATGAAGATTACGGATTTGATGTGCAAACAAGGCGTCACGATATCGCACCTCGACCAGTATCGCAGCGGGAAGGATATCATAATGGAAGGTATCGCGCACATGCCCACCGGAGTCGCGGAGTTCCCCAAGCTCGACGAGGCGATTTTCGTCCAGAATCTGGAGAAGGAAGGGATCATGGTGAAGGAGTTTTCGAAGATTGTCGGGAATCCGGTGAACAAGTAAACAACACGCGCAAGTTATATTTGATTTCTTTAAAACTCTTCTCTTCTGCTTCACAAATCACTTCTCACAAACACGACGAAAATAATAAAAATGGACGGATTGTTCTCGCGCTTCACCTCTGCCCCCCATGGCGTCCAAACCACCGCCACTCTTCTTTAACGCGTTTCTCCGATCGGTCAAAGTCGTTCTCCCAGACGGCATGTTAGCATCATCATCCGTTGCGGCGAGTGTTTTTTCATCGTTTTTGTTCGCGATGATGATTTTCGTCTTCATTTTCTGGCCGAAATCGGCGAAACGTTTACCGAGAAAGTTTCTCGTCCCGGCGTCTGCGAGTAACGAGACAGAGAGAAAATGGCGTCCAAAACCTCGGTTCGTGAAACCGAAAAAGTTTTCGAAAGAATCGAAAGAGTTTGGCGAGGAATACGCGGGCGATTTCTCCTCGGATTCAGACGACGAGGAAGGCGATGAGAAACGAATCGTCGTTGGCCCGAAAGAGATCCCGGCGGTGGTGAAGGAGATGAAGGAGAAAGTGAAACGAAACGCGAACGTTCCGATTGAGAAAAGAATCGAACAGTTGACGCAGTTGAAACGACTGGTGAAAGAAAACGAGGAAGCGATATGCGACGCGTTGTATTACGATATGGGTAGGCCTCGATTGGAAGCGTTCATCTACGACGTGTTTATACCGTTGCGTTCGATCGAGCAGAGTTTGAAACATTGTCGCAGGTGGAATCCAAAGTACAAAAAAGCGAACGAGCATTCGTTGGCACAGATAAGTCAACCGAGCACGCAGTGGTTAGAGCCGCAGCCGTTTGGGTTGGCGCTGGTGATAGCGCCTTGGAATTTCCCGTTTTTGTTGGCGTTGGGACCGGTGGTGTCGGCGATTACGGCCGGGTGTTCCGTCGTCGTGAGACCGAGTAACGACGCGAAGTATAGCGCAAAGTTGTTGCACGATTTGATCGCGCAGTATATGGACCCAGACGTGTGCAGGGTTGTCGGTGCAGGCCATCCCGGGGATGGAATCGATACCATGAACGCAGTTCTCGACCAAAAAGAGTTCGACGTGGTTTTCTTCACCGGGTCGAGTAGAGTTGGACGAATTGTCGCGAAGAAATGTGCCGAGCATTTGACACCGTGCGTGTTAGAACTGGGTGGGAAGAATCCGGTGATTGTGAGTGAGGATTGTGGAAACGTGGATTTAGCCGCGAAACAGTGCGTCTGGGGGAGAATGTTGAATTGTGGACAGCAGTGTGTTTCGCCGGATTACGTGTTGGTACACGAATCCATCGAGAAGGAATTTACGGAGAAGTGCGAAAAGTGGGTGAAGACTTTCTTTCCGAGGTATGACGTTCCAGAAGCCATGGGAAGACTCGGTGGTCCGGAAGCGCGAATCGCGATGATGGCTAAGGAAGCCGAGGAGATGAAGAATTCGAAAGCGGAGAAGATTATATGTGGCGGCAAAGTGATAGAGGTGTTGAAAATGGCCGAACCGACGATAGTGAAAGTTTTAGACGCGGACGAGGCGGTGTGCATGCGCAAAGAAGCGTTCGCGCCAATCTTGTCGATTTTAGCTGTGAAGTCTACGGAAGAAGCGATCGAGTTCATCAACGACAAGTATCCGAACCCGTTGAGTTTGTATATCTTTTCCAAATCTGCGAAAACGCAAAGGTTGATTTTAGACAACACGAAATCCGGCGGCGTATGCATCAACTCGGTGATTTACCAAGCCGGTCACGAAGGCTTACCGTTTGGTGGCGTCGGGGAAAGCGGTTATGGAAGTCACCACGGGTTAGCCGGCGTGGAATCTTTTCGACGATGGAAACCAGTGTTACAGAAAACGAGATGGTTGAGCTGGTTCGATTTCGGTCTAGTTTCGGACTCTAACATCGTGTATCCGCCTTACGGCATGAAGTTGCACTTGGTGAAATCATTATTGAGATTGGCTCGTCTGTTTTGATTAAGTACCACTATAGCTCCTTGCTGCGCGCGCTCTGCTGTAGACGTTGAATGCATTAATTAGAATGATATAAAAATAGTGTATAGTTTTCATTTCGTTAAAAGCGCTATAATAGTTGAGCTCACAAAAAAAACAGGCTTTCCCCGCGGGGGCGTGCGCACGTCTCTCTTCTTCATCAAAAGTTTCTTATCAGTCGCAAAGCCGCGTCATAAAATAACGTTCAAGCTTTGCGTCCTCACGAGAGTGCAAATTGAATTTACACTCGAATTGAAACATTTTGATTCGCTCTTCACTCACCGTAACCTTCACATCGTAAAAATGGATATTTGTTCCACGTGAGCGCTGAAATTCTGAGCGTCGCCGCTCGAGCATGTATAAAATCTCGAGAACAGGCGACGCGCTTATCCTCAGCAACCCTTAGATTGCGGATCCTCTCCGCTGCTACGCGTAATGGACATGGTCGTGAACTGTTCGGAGACCGTCGGGTGAATCCCAACCGTATCGTCCAAATCTTGTTTCGTCATGTTCATTTTCATCGCCACCGCGTAGCCTTGCGTCACCTCGCCGGCATTCGGGCCAAGATAATGCAAACCAACAACTCTATCGCTGTCCGCTTTGTTTACGACAACTTTCGCGAAACACGCGTTGTCTTCTCTGTGCATGTTCCCATTATCGTGCGCCGCGTGGTTCACGGTCCACTCGAGCGGTTTGAAGTACGACAAGAACGATTCGATGTTCTCCTCGCCGTACGTCTCCTTCGCCAACTCTTCGGACATACCGACGCAACCGTACTCCAACGGCGTGAACACCGTCGTCGGCACTAGGTCGTAGTTCATTTTCAGTTTCGGTTTACCGTCGTCGCCGAAGATTCTGTGCGCCAATCGGACGCCAGCTTTAATCGCGACCGGTGTCAACTCTTGTCTCGTATCGAGCACGTCGCCGATGGCGTAAATGTGGGAAACGTTCGTTTGTTCATCCACGCACGGGATTTTCCCGTTCTTCGGGTTAAACTCCACACCTGCCGCCGGCAAGTTCAACCCTTCGGTCACTGCATCTCTCCCAACTGCTAAGACCACCGTGTCGAACTCTTCTTTGAACTTATTCCCAAACATGGTGTTTTTGAACTCCACTTTGATTTTCCCGTCTTCCGTCTTTTCAAACTTTTGCGGCGTCGTGTCTCGAATCATTCGAGTCCCGTGACGTTCCATGTGGCCGACGATTTGCTTCGCAATTTCCGCATCGAAACCTCTCAAAAACACCGATCGCACGACAACGCTCGTATCGTAACCAAGTGCGGTCAAAAAACCAGCCGTTTCCAGCGAGATGTAACTCGCGCCGACGCACAACGTTTTCCCCGGTGGATTCTCCAACGAAAAGACGTCGTCCGAAGTGATGCACAGCTCTCGAGCGCCCGGAACGTCCAAATAACTCGGTCGTCCACCAACCGCGATGACGCACTTATCGAACGTGTATTGCTTCTCCACGCCTCTTTTGTTCACTCCTTTGACGGTATTCGCGTCTACGAAGGAGCAATACTCGTTCTTATAATCCACCTTCTTCTCTCTCAACGCCGTTCGGTACCCAAAGTTCAAAGACCCGATGTGATCTTGAATCCCGGTCACCATCTTCCCCCAATCGTGCTTTTGCTTCTCGTCCACGGTCCACCCAAACGCGTTCGCATCGGAAAACGACTCTCCCAAAATCCCTGCCTGGTGCATCAACTTCTTCGGAATACAACCGACGTTCACGCACGTCCCGCCTAAGCCCCACGTCGTCCCTCTTTCGCTCGGTTTCACGAAATCAAAGCACGCGACTTTCGCCCCGTGCTTCGCGGCTTCTTTCGCCGCCGCTAAACCCCCGGATCCGCCGCCAATGACGACTAAATCGTAATCTTTTCCGTGTTGCATCAGTGGCGAGGTCGGGGACTCCCCGCCTTCCACCATCTCGGAGAATGAAAAATCCTCTTTACTCCTTTGGTCTGCTCCTTCTTTCGTTGGTCTCTCGAGTGCTCGGAACAAATCTCCCGGCGAACGACTGTGCGAATGAGTATCGCGTCTTCTGCTCGACACAGAAGAGGAAAAATAAGAGTTGTTGTTGTTGTTGTTGTTGTCGTGAAACTTTGCTCTCTTCGACGGATTCAATCGCGCTTCTTGCCGTTCAAACGAAGAAGAAGAAGAAGAAGAAGAAGAGAGAAATGACGTAAACGATCGTCGCTGAAAGAAAGCCCCGAGCTGCTCGGTGGTGTCGCTGCTCACGCGGTGCGAGTGTGCCTGCTGCAAGAAACCACGAGCGAAACGACGGGAGGAAGCGATGGTGACAACTGTTTCTCGTGAACGTTCAAAAGCCGTATTCGCGTGTTTTTGCGCGCGCGCGTGCGTGTGTATTCGTCGCGCGGTTTTGTGAAGTTTTGGAAAGGTTTGAAAGTGGGTTTGAAAGAAAATTCAAAAAGGGGGTGCCTCGAGTGTGGGAAAGAAAATGTTTTTATGATGATACAACGCGAGAAAGCCTAACTGTTCTCTCTCTCTCTCTCTCTCTCTCTCTCTCTCTTTCGAAAGAAGCGCTTCTTTTTCGCTTATATTAAATTTGAGTAGTATTATGAGTACCTAGGTACCGGTACTGTAGGTACAGAGTATCTCTTTCATCGCGTCCTCCGTCGTCTCGCGGAAAGCGCGTATATTATTAGTAGACGGGAAACAAGACCAAGAGATTGGCGAGCGCGATGGATAAGGCGGTCTTCTTGGAAATTCCGGCGTATTTACTTTCCTCTGCGAAGTCTTTTATCGATTTTATCCATCCCCAGATGTCGCCGTTTAAGTTTATGGACCAGCCGCCGAGTAACGTGAGCGCGGTGGTTGGCCACGCGAGCATGAAACCAAACGCCTCGACGCACTTGGCTAAATCCGAGTTGTCGTTGGAAGCCCAGAAGAGGCTTCGGTTGAAGTACACCGAGAGTTCGAGTTGGAGGATAGATAACGCGGTCGTGTCTTGGTTCATCAATCCGATGATTCGTTTATATCGCATGTTGGCGTCGACTAAATGCGCCAACGAGCTGACGACTAAAGTCACCAAAGGGAACTGGTCGCCGGAACACTGAATCAAATCGACGCTCATTTTCAACCACTTAAAAAACGCGTACCCGTAAAACCACCGTCTCTTGTGCAAGTGCACGTACGCGTACTTCGCCACTCGCTTCCAAAACGGATCTTTCGGTCTGTCGAACTTTTTTTTGCACACCGAACACTCTTCGCCGTTTCGGTCGCAGCCGTTCTTCAGCGACATCAGTTGCCAGCGGTTCAAACAGCTCGCGTGGACGAATCGCTGCGAGCCTTTACAGGCGCACGGGGAGATTAACTTTGAACTTTTCGTTTCTTCCTCTAAACAAAACCGGCAAAACGGTGCCGGGGAAGTGTTGTTGTTCTCGCTTTTCTTCGTTATCATCGTTTGATTTGATTGAAGCGCACTGTCTATCGTTCCCTCCTCTTTCCTGCGTTCGAGTTGTTGGTCCAACTCTTCCTCTTCTTTGCTCCTTTCGTTCACGATGGACACGAAACCAACCCCACTCCTACTACTACTGCTGCTGCTGCGCGTTCTTTGCATTATCCTCGTCATCATTCTTCTGTGATCATCATCGTAGTCATCGGCAAAAGCCGTCGTCGTCGTCGTTCGTCGTCCCGGTCGGAGGAGATGTCGTTCGGGAATCTGAAGAAAACGGTCAAAGTACACGTCAACGTCTCGTTTCTCCGCGGTGACGATACGCGAGGAGAAACGGCGACGACTGTTCAACAACCGCATGATGATTCAAAAGAAAGCGCGCGCTAAACTCGTTCTCAAGCCTCTCGTGTAAAAAGGAGTTTGAATTCCCCGCGCGCGTTCAAAGTTTTGTGTATGTGTTTTATATATGTAACGCTCGGGAAAAAAGATATGAATGGGGGAGATACACAAATATTTGAATCGCAGTCAGCCTTTTCTTTGTCGTCGAATTGTCTCGTACCAAAACAAAACGAAAAGAACACTGATGAAAAGATTCACCTTTCATTCCACCGCACACATACAGACGTCTATGTTGGTGCAAAGGACCACCACCAAAACACCTATTGCAACACCCCTAAAAACGAATAGTAAGAATACAAAGAACGAGAGTTTTAGGACGATACTAAAAAGACGAACGAGGAGTGCAAGGATCAGTAGTAGTAGTAGTACTACTAATAAGAGCGTAAAAGTCGAGATGACGACGAGTGGTGGTGGTGATGCTCCTTCTCAAAACGCAACCATCTTCTGGGATTTGGACGATTGCTTGTACAAAAACGATTGGACCGTCGCGAATCTTTTAACAGAAAGAATAGAGGAATTCACGGTCGGTAAGCTCGGTCTAAAACCGGGATACGCGTACGACTTGTACAAAAAATACGGCACGTGCCTAAAAGGAATGATGGTGGAGAAGATTCTGGACGAGAAATCAGTGGACGAGTATCTGTTGTGGGCGCACGACGTGCCGTTGGAAAAGCACATCGGGAGAGACGAAAAACTGAGAGACGTGCTCCTGAAAGTGAAAGCGGAAGGTTTCCCGATGTATATTTTCACGGCATCGGCGAGGCACCACGCGGAGAAATGTTTAGGACTGTTAGGGATTTCAGATATATTCATAGATATTATCGACGTGAGAGCGGTAGAGTGGGCGACGAAACACGACGAGGAGGCGTACGAAAGAGCTATGGCGATAGCGGGAGTGAAAGAGAGAGAAAGGTGCGTGTTTATCGACGACTCGACGAGTAACATAAAGATAGCGAAAAAGATGGGATGGCACACGATTTTGTGTGGAACGAAAGGACGCGATTGTGGCTCTGTGTTAGTGTGCGCAGAGGCAAATCATATCATCGAAACCGCGCACGAATTTTCTGCGGAGAAGCACGTGCCGCCGTTCGCTTTAGCCGCCGAGCAACCGAGTAAGTGAATAGTTTTCTTCTTAGGATTGTCACATAGTAATAAAGAATATATAATACTGTAAATGTATATACCGCGTATTTAATTAATTAGAATCTATCTATCTTGATACTGTCTACCCGTCCTCGATTGCGGTGCAGAAGCTCGGCCGTATTGATTCGGTAGAATGCCTTGCGACGGGATCTCGCTCTGAAACTCTTCGTTCTTGCCGAATTGCGTTTTGTGCGCGTCGTACATCTGCGGAGGATTCTGTGGTGGTGGTGGTGGTTGCTGCTGATGATGATATTGTTGTTGTTGGTAGATTTGTGGCGGTGGCACTGGTTGTTGTTGCTGCGATTGAAACATTTGCGGCATCGGCGGCATCCCAAAGTTTGAACTTCCCGGCCCGAAACCCGGCGCCGGTTCCACCTTCCTCACCGACTCGTACTTCCCTTGATATTCAAACCCTTGACTCCTCCCTCCTTCCACTAAATCCCCACGACTCGTCTCAAAATACCCTTTCACCGCGTCGATCTGCATCCACGCGCAAAAGCACAAAACGACCACCTCTAAAAATGTCAACCACGCGGTCCTCAGCGCGTTCGAGTCCACCGTTTGCTTGTGCCGTTTCGTCCTCCACGTCAAGTAATGCACCTCGCCTCTGATTCGTTGCACGTCGTCCATCAAAGACTCCGCTAATGCGATCGAATCGTGCAACTGATCGGCGTGTAAACCTTTACTCTGCCCAGGTATGTGCAGTTGATGTCTTTTTAACAGTTTTAACTCTTTCTCTAACTCTTCGTCCGAGATGGCGTGGTGCGGCTGGAAGAAGTGCACGTGCACTTGCACTTTCCCAGCGTTGGTGCCGACCAACTTGTCGTTGTGGATGTTGGTGTTGTATCCTTTGTTCGTGAAGCACGCGGAGTACAGCCCGAACCCGTTCCCGTCCACGGTTTCTTCCACGTGTCCAGCCGCGCTGACGATTTCTTTCTTCACGCCGGACGGATCGGATATTGAAACGGACACGTGCGGTTTCCCGCTCGGAATCGTGAAATGGTTGAAGATGGACACCGGCATCGTCCGCGCGTTTTCCGTGCTCAACGCGTGGGATTTGTCGTACGTTTTAAAGATGCACTCGGTTTTGTTAAACGCGACGTCCAGGGCAAAACCGTTCGCCCCGTTTGAGGCGAATGAGACGAGCACCAAGGAGAGGACCTGGAAAAGAGAAGAGATCGTCGTCATCTTCGTCGTTCTTCCTTTCTTTCGTTCGTGTTAACGCGAGGTTTCAACTTTGGGGAGAAATCGAATCGAATGTTCCTCAAAACACATCTTCATTTTAGCTAAAAACATGTCAATCGATCACAGAGGAGGAGGAGGAGGAGTACTCAATCATGAACAACCTCATTCGAGCTCTTTTTTATCCTTGTTCAAGTCAGCTTTGTACGTCTGGCACTCGTTCGTCCGATGCGTCGGCGTGTACGCGTTCGTCCAAATCGGGAAAACGATCGTTATTTATAAGAAGAAGTACCCGTATAAAAGAGTCGTTCGAGGATGGGTTCCGTGGAGCGGAAGCGAGCACGCGGAGGAGGTTTTAGTCGTCGATTGCACGCACGCGAAGAACAAAACGATCACGCATCACAAAGGGTCCTCGACGCCGAGAGAGGTGAAAGTTGGGGACACGAGCACGGAGAATGTATTACACGCGATAAAGACGAGGCATCGATTTACGACCAAGAGAGGGAAGGTGTCGAGAGTTACGTGCGACCATTTCGATATCGACGGGTTGATTTCCGTGTTTAGCGTGTTACATCCGAACGATGCGGTGAAATATGAGGAGATTTTAGTGGAAGCGGCGAGGATTGGGGATTTTAGAGAGTTTGAACACGTGAACGTCGTCGCGCCGGCGAGCGTGAAAGCGTTGCGTTTGTGTTCGTATATCAATCAAGTGGAGAAGGAGAGGTTTAATTTACCGTTCGTTGGAGACGAAAAAGAGAACTGTTTGTTGAAGTACAAACACTTTCTAGAATATTTTAAAGGGTACGTGGTCGCGTGCGGAACGTGCGACGTTGATAGAATCCACGAAGAGTTTGAGTTGACGATGGAAGGCGAGGAGGAGTTTTCGAAGGTGTTGAGAGACGCGAAATTGGTTCGGGAACATAAAAATGACATCACGAAGTGGTTGGAAGTATCGACGACGGTGATAAAGTTACCGAAGCCGGTACACTATTACGCTTTGTTCGGAGCTACGGTTGGGACAGACACGTGCATCGCAATCTACGACGGTAAGCGATACGAAGTCGAACACAAGTACACGACTTTCGTGGACGTTCAAAGCCGAGAAACGCAACCGAGACTCGATTTAACGCATTTGGCGAAAACTCTGAATGCTTTAGAAGAAGACGATGGGATCAAAAGGAATTTCAAGTGGGAAGTCGCTGGCGTCACCGATACCGGTCCACTCTTGCGTCTCCACGACCTCTCCGCTTCGGCCCGCTTAACCAAAGCGGAACGGTATCAACACCCGGACCAACGCAAAATCAACCCGTCCTCGATACCGCAATCCGCCTTTCTCGAAACCGTGAAAAGCTACTTAACCTTCGGTCAGAAAGAAATGGCGCGATACGCAAAAATCAACCCTCTCGCCGGTCGTGAAGTCGATTGCGTCGGCGACGGAAGCGGGTACCTCCGAGGCAAAAATTGGACGTGGAAGGAAACGCAAACGTTAAACGCGAACGTGGATTGGAGCGCGTGGGACCGAGAACGAACTTCTGCTTAGACGACTGTAAGAACACGCGAGAATAGTGTAGGTGTAGAGAGACGGATTTTAGCTGATTGAATAGTTAGTAGGGGCGGATTTTAATTCGCGTTATTATAGAGACAATCATATTAAAACTTTCTTTCGTTTCTTTCTCCTCCTCACAAACTCACGCGCAATTATTTCACACCAATGTCCGGCCGACCATCTGCAGGAGGTACGACGCTCTTCTTTCTCAATCATCTCGACGCGTGTGCGAACCATTCGCGCTCTCTCCCTTTCTCTCTCGTTCCTGCTTTCGCGCGATGATCTCTCATCTTTCATTCTGTTTCCTTCTCTCTTTCTCGCCGCGCGCGTCTCGATTGCATCCGATCGAGACCGTTTTTTTCCAATTCTCCGACGCGGTGTTTCTTACGCTCACACGTCCTCTTCTTTCTCTTACACCCAAATAAAACCATCCAGGTTTACGCAAACGCCCAGGCACTGGGTCTGGCTCCAACATCGCCGCCAAAGGCGGCGCGGCGAACAGTTCCATCCTTAAGTTTTACACGGACGATTCTCCCGGTTTGAAAATCACCCCGGTGGTTGTTCTGGTCATGTCCGTGTGCTTCATAGGATTCGTGACCATCTTACACGCGATGTCGAAGATTTATCAATACAAGATGAGTTAATGAATAACATTCACAGTATTCTCTCGCATCGTTTGTAGCAGATCGTTTAGTGAATTTACAGTAGCAGTTTTTAATAATAATACAACACACGTTGACGCAGAGTTCACGGGGGAGAGACGTGCGCGCTCTCGCGCGTCGGCCGCGCGAAGGGAAATTTACTACCTTTTCCATTCGGTCGGTTTTTGTTTCCGTACGCTGTTTGATTCGCGCGCTCTTCTTCTTTAATATCTACTTCTCTGAAGAGGTCATCTGGGAACAATCTCGCTCGCCTCGAGTCCATTTTTGGTCCTTTGCCGTCGCGTTTGTCTACGTGAAGTAAAAGTTCCGCGACGTTTGGGAATCCAGGACCGTATTTTGCGTTCCACTCTTTCGTGGATAAACTGGTGAACTTTTCGATGGCGTGCTCAAAGTCAGAGTGAACGTGCGAGGAGAAGGTTTGGACGCCTCGGCCGCACACGGCGAGCTCGATAAATCCATCGCGAGGCCGACGGTATCCGTCGATGCTTTCAATTTCGGGCGTCTCCGCTCGAGTCGTGCTCGCTTTCGAAACCGTTAATACGGATGAAGTCTTATCGAAGGATACATCCCAAAAGTGCACGCGTTGATCGAGACCGGTAGAGACAACGTTCGTACCGTCGGACCAAAGAGAGCGAATCGCAGATTCATGCGCGAGCGTGATATGGTGACATTTCAATACTTTCATCGAAGAGATGTCGATAATTGAAACCGTAACTTTCTGGTCATCGCCGCCGGTAACGAGTGAGAGTAGTTTCAGCTTCTCATCGGATACGTTCAAAGAAATACCGTTCACTCCGGATTGGTGCGTCTCTTTTAGAATGAGTAAAGGATCGCTTAAATTATTCGCATTCCAAACAGCAACTGTTCCATCAGTACTTCCCGTCGCAAGGAAAGTCGACGTTGTATTTGCGCATGAGCAGTTTGCGATAGTTACGGTTGATACCGAAAGCACAGGCTTATCGTTTAAGCACGTAGCGTACACCTTCTCAAACTTGCGCGACACTTCATCGAGCTCGATTATGGCAATTTCGCCGTCGCTACCGCTGGTTGCGCATCGAACAACTTCACATCCGTCCTCTCTCTTATGCACGAACGCGGATATATCCATCACGCGTTTATCGGCTGTATTTTTCGGCTCAATGAATCCAACACCTTTCGACCAGGTTCTACCGTGCGCGTAATCAACGTACTTTTGCGAGACTAGTCGTTTCGTCGATATTCGCCAATCGTTTTCGTTTTCGTCGTTTTCGTGCTTGATCCATTCAAATAAGAACGCAGCGAGCATGTTTTTTGCGCCGCCGGTTACGACGATGTGCTTATTACGCGACTTTTGTATCGTGGATATACACTTGACCGCGGCGCCGGCTCCTTGCGTATCTACAACCGTAGCGTCGTAGAGACGCGCACCGATTGGACGGTAACGGTCCCATGAAAGACGATGAATAGCACCGCTTTCTGAGCATGTTATCAAACACAACGGATTGTACGAATCCTTGTACATGCGATAATATACATCATCTGCGGTATCTGCGGCGACCGATGTGTTGCCGCCGTTCTTGATGCTCTCCAAATCAGACTCTGCAGGTGGAAGTATCGCCACCGCGTGCGCTTCGCGACCGTGCGACCACGTGTGTAGGGATTTCGCTACACCTTCTTCAGTTTTGGAATCTTCTGCGTTCACACTCATTATACCAGGCTTTGATACTTTGATGGTAACTACCCCGGCTTTAGCGCAGTGCGCGAATACGGCATTTTTACCCGTTTTCGTTGCTAAGAAATGATGCGCTGTTTTCCAAGCGCCGACATTGAAGCTAAAAAGCTCTCGATCTAATACTAATGAATACATTGCAAACGACGAGAGTCGAAATCCACCGACGTGCGTAATATGATCACCATCGTTTGCAGTACTGGTGTTCGTCGTGATGACAAACTGAGACGCATTCTTTGATGGCGAAGTCCATTTGGTATCCTCCCGCAAACGTACGCCTCCATTTTCAGAGGCGGCGATTGTCCAGCGACGCATGACACCATCTCTTCCTCCGGTAATGAACTGAAACGTATCGTTGTCATTTGTAGAGCGAATATCAACATACGTCACTGCATTGTTTCCGTGTGCGGACATTTCGTACGCGACTTTAGAGAGTGTTTTCGAATCGTACACCCACACGCCGCCCCTCTGGTCGCCGACGATGAGAAAACCAAGCGCATCTTCTAAACTCACAACTCGACGATTCTCGTACATCGTGACAGCAATTTCCGTTCTAGCTGTTACCAAGTCCCAACGTTTTAACATTCCATCGGCGTCGTGCGTGTACAGCTTCTCACGCCTGTGGAAGACTTGTAAAAGTAAACGCGGCTTCGCCACCGGAAAATCAAACAAGAGTTTTTCGGCGACGCTGAAAGTGGTTTGCGAAGAACGGAACGCTAGACGCAGATATCCAGTCGCGTCGCCAAAGATGAACTCGTCGGTGTTTGAATTTCTCAGACACTCAATGGTTATGATTTTTGAACGTCGTTCAGGCTTGTACAAAACTTCAAGCCTTGCGCTCTTTTTACACGTCTCACCGTTGGTGCTCGACGATTCGACTCGAAGAAGATACAACAACAACACGCCATGATTCGTTCCCGCAACGACAGATACGGTACCATCCATTTGATTTTCCAAAACCCGAACTATTGTGGCGTAATCTTCGCGTTCATTATCTTTCCATATTTTGATATAGTTTGGATTTTCTGGATCAATCTCGTCCGGAGCGACGCCTGAATCTGGCGGCACGAGCGTTTCAAAATCCTCAAACATTCCATCTCGGGCGTTTTTCTCTGGCGAACCAGTCTTCGCTATTGTTTTATCTACACTATTACTATCATCAAAGCAATCATCATCTACACCTGTATCAACTTGACTACAGTCGTACATTTTGATACCACCATCTGAACCTCCGGCGATGAGCCAAAGCGTGTTCTTTTCGTCACGCATCCAACACGTGCGCCACGCGCCTTTCCCGCGAAACCCTTTGAAACACATCGACGCTTTTATATCTTCTCCGGTAATTCCTTTCCCCTCAGTGGCGATTGCTCTTTCCTCATTCTTTACGTTGACGTTGTTGTCATTGAATGGCTCTAGCGCGTATCTATCTTTGCCGTTCGTGACAACTTGCCGGAAACCATTTTCGTCTTTTGGCGCTTCGAAAACGCGCACGTTTCTGTCCTCGCACGTCGTCGCGATGACGTCTAAACTACCTCTCCCGTATTTATTCAACGATAACGGCTCGCAATCCCAACATCTAGCTTTGTGACCGAATATAACTTCAGACGCGCGAACGCATTTCAAAAAAACGACGTCGTATTTGTCTTTCCCTTCTTCTCCCTGTTTCGTCTCTTTCGTAATATTCGGCAACGCGAAAACTCGAATCGTTCTGTCCTCGCTCGCGCTCACGACAAACTTCCCATCCTCCGAAAACCGACACCGCATTATACCACCGTTGTGCCCTTGTAAACTCGCGTATGGATACGTGCCTTGCTTGTTTTCTCTCCCGCAAAACCACACCAATAATTCCCCGAACGCTGTCCCGGCGCACACTCGCATCCGCTTCCACGTCTCCCCTCTCAAAGCCGCGCAGTACAACAAACTTTCCGCCGCACATCGAGAAACATCTAAACACCGCGGCGCGCAATCAAACTCGCTCACACTCCACGGCAATGTCCACCTTTCCACCGAATTATCTGAAAGCGCGACCGCTAAAGAATGGTACCCGTACCCGTCCCCAGACGCGTCCGGAGCGCACACTTTGCAGTCGTGCACCCAATGCGAGAACGCGCAACCTACCGAGAGAATGAATTCGCACCTAAATCCATCATCATCATCATCGTCGTCGGAACACCACGTCACATCCGACGATTCGCTTTCACTCTCACCACCCGCGCTTCCTACTTCCTCTTTTGTCTTTCTTCTCATCTTCTTCTTCGGCAACCTCAGCGCTACCGCGCTGGCGAAATTCGCTCCCCAAACCACCACCCCGAAGCTCAAATCCTCCGCGTCGTCCAACGACGGTTCCCGTCTCATCCCGTGCACTCTCGCGCCTTCCGGGAGCGCCACAGGGCACGACGCGAGTAAACACTCTTTCCTCCTTTTATTTTTCTCGTCGCGCTTCTTTGGCGGCGCTTTGTCTTCTTCTCCGCCGCCGGCGCAAAAGTCGTCTTCTTTCTCGCTTCGGTGCTTTTCCCCGTCGTCATCATCATCATCATCAGCGACGAAGAACGGATCGTACCACAAGACCGAGCTCCCGATTCCTACTAACAAAGTTTGTCTCGGTAAATAACGCGCGTCTAATTTGTCAATCGAGAGTAACGAGGTCACGTCGCCGACGTAAGAGTCCCGCACAATCTCCCGTTTACGACTCATACATGTTCTTCTGAAGCAAAACTTTTCCCAAAGTGGACTCTTCACACTTTTCCTCAACTCGCGGAGAAAGCACACATCGAACGCTTTGAAACGATGAAAACGAGGACGATTTGTGGTCAACTCTCTCGCCCTTTTTGTCGTCGTCGTCATTTTTGCTTCGTTTTTGTGGTCGTACTCGTCTTCTTCGCGAAGATCGCGCGGGCGCAAGAACACCGCGACCCCGGGGAAGATGATGATTTTGCCGCTCGGCATCAATCTCTAATCCCATCGACGCCGACGTTCCACCCACCCTCGGGCGCGTATCCAGGACCGGTGTTCGTGCGCGTGGACCCGGGGAGACAGACGAGGAGGAAAAAGGGGGCGACGACTGCGATGGGAGAGAGCGAGTGCGAGAAAATAGTCGTGACGGTGGATGGGAAGCCGCCCGAGGAGGAGGATATGGAGGAGGATATGGAGGAGGAGAAAACGAGGATCGATTACCTACACAAACCGGTTCTTTTACGAAGAGAAGGCGTGCACGTGGTGAAAGCGGTGTGCACGACCGGGTCTCGATTCGGGACGCAGAATCAAGCGGAGTATGTCGTTTTGCCAAGTCTCGCGACGACCGGCGCTCGCGGCGGCGTCGGTCTTCTCGGCGAAGAAGAAGACCAAGGAGGAGGAGGGAAAGAAGGAGGAGGAGGACAGTTGATAGATAAAGACCACGATAACAACGACATTAACAACAACAACGGGGCGAAAAGGATAGCTGGAGTTATTTTCTTAGGGATATTTTTAATCATCGGGATGTTGGCGACGCTTGGAGTGTGCGGCGCAGCGTTTCAGTCCTTCCGCGGGGAGTTTGGACGAGGCGCGCAACGGTTCGTCGGACCGGGCGTAGGGAACAACGCGACTTCGCGAAGGAGTAGATTGGGTAGCGTTGGAAGTGGCAGCGCGGCGGACTTTGTGAATTGGTTCGAGAGGAATAGAGAGAGGGCGGTTGCGAGTGGGTCGCGATTGTTGAGTGATTTAGAGATGAGTTCGAGCGACGTACCGAGGGCGGGGAGTAATACTCATCCGGGGTCGGCGAGTCAAGCGAACGAGGCGAACGAGTTCACGTTGGACGATCCCGACGAGGCGAATAAACGAGATTAATACCTAAATTTCTTATCACGAAAATATGATAATTGTGTTGAAATAAAATCCGCTTTGCTATTAGTGCTTTAAATGTCTTAAAATTACGTTCTCCACGCGTCGCTCTTTTCCGCGTCGTCTTCCTCTTCCCACCACGTGTTCACCACCAACCCGCTTCTGGCCGTTTTCATGAAACTCCCCTCCGGATCGCTCAATCCAAGCGCAATCAACATCTCCTCCTTCGCCTCGCCTAAAGTAAATCTGTCCTCGTCTTCCGCGATGCACGCCAAAACCCCGTTGGATTGTTTAATCATCACCTGCCACGGCGCCGGGTACTCTCGAAACACCGCACCGGAATAGTTCACCACAAACGGCGACACGGTAATCGATCTCGAATACGCTCTCGATCGTAAATAAAATACCGGTTTAAAATAACTCAAGAAATCGTAGTGCAAACTCTTCGGAGGAAACGAAAACAACCCCAAATCCGCTCTCAACGTGTCCAACTGATTGTTCAACATAATAATCGGCCTTCCTCCCGACGTCGTCTTCACGAATTGTTCCACATCTGGCAACTCCCCGCAACTCACGTTCACGATGATAAACACGTCCGCGTTCTCAAAATCATCGTCCATCTCGTCGTCCGCACTCCCAGACCTCAACCCTCTCCCCGCGCTCATCTTTTGAAACATCCCGGTAATCGACGCGTCTTGCTTCTTCCCGTCCAACGTGTTCAGCGTAACGCCTTCGGACATCATCAACGAATTCGAAAACACCTTCTTCGCCCTTCGAAACTCCACCCCATCCGGTAAACAAATCTGCACTCTCTTCCCCAACTTCTCGTATAAGCTCGAGCCAATCACTAACGCGTATTGCACGTTCGCGTCGATGTACACGTCCGAGGCCGCTTTGTAATCCGCATCCTCCCCTGGCACCGCTGGAAACTCAACCTCTAAAAGTTTCTCCCCATCGTTCAAAGCGTCTTGGACCGATCCGAACGCGTCCATGCACATGGCCGCGTAGGATGGTGGGCAATACGTTGGTCGACCGTCGTTTCTTCCTTTTCGCGCGTTCGAAGGGTCCTCCGGGGTTCCGCCTGGGATCGCTCGGAAAGGTAAAGATGTCTCGTCTTTATCCGTCGACGTCGCCGCTGCTTTGGTTTTTCCATTTTGGGAAGAAGAAGAGGAAGAAGAAGAAAAAGCTTTGGCTTTGCACGATTTTGAGCGCAAAAGCGGCTTTGTCGACAACCTTTTGGTCTCACCGCTGCTCGAGAAAGAACGACAGAGCGTTTTTACCGCGTTCATGGATGATGACATCTCGTAAACGCGTGGGTACATGTGTGGGGAAATATCTTTAACTTTTGGGGGATGATACATTTTATCTCTCGCGTATTACACGATGACTCTCTCTAAGCTACACGCACGCGCGCATCTCTGCTCTTCTGCTACGCTCTATAAAAACTCCGCGGGAATCCTCTCTCCGTTTGTGGTCCCAACTCTCGGCTTCCCAGCTTTTAACCACTTCCGTTTCACGTCGTTCAATTTCTCCTCGCTCGTTTCTCGGTGCAAACATTCGTTCAACGCGTTCCCTTCCTCTCGACACTTCCAGACGATGGATAACGTGCGTCCTTTGACGCACTCGTAGTAAGTCTTTTGCGCTCGAGCGCAGGTAGATAACGCTCGCTCTTTCATGATTGTGATCAACGCTTCCTCTTCTTTCTTGAGGAGGCCGGACCAATCGTCCGGGGGGGCTTGCCGAGCGTTCATTTTTATGGGGTGAATGCATTGGACGCATTCCTCAGAAACGTCCGCGCATTAGTGCACGCGAAGACTGCGCGACAGAGAGAGACGCAAAGAGAGAGAGAAAGAGAGAGAGAGACAAAGGCGCCGAGTTTCGGTCGTTTCCGAATACCACCACTACCACTGCTGAGAATAACAGTCTTCGTCTTCAAACAATCATCATTCATCATGTCTCTCCCGAACGTTTCCGAATGGTTCAAACCGAGGATTCAATTCGAGGATTCAACCTTGAAGAAAGCGCTGGAAAGTTCTTCTTCTCTCGACGAAGAAAGTGTCTTTAATCTGCAAATATTGACGCATTTACGCTCAAAGTTGGAGTTTCGAGAAAGTGCGGAGGTGTTTTTGCGAGAGGCGAGGGAGAAAATGCTACTTCCGAGGCGAATGGATGCGAACGGATTTGAACGCGAGATGAGCGTGTGGGAGATGGAGGCGAAGTTTGGGATGACGCGAAACGACGCGAAACGACGGCAGAGACGATATGAGAGATATAAGGATACTCATACGAAATATAGTTGGAAAACGTATTACGCGGTGACGCCGCCGCGCGCCGACGCGGCGGCGGGGGGGATGAAAAATCCGCTCGCGGTGGTCGCGAGAGGCGGGCGTCGACCGGGCGTGAGAGTGGACGCGAACGAGAAGATATTTTTGCGATTTGACGACGGGGAGACTGCGTTTACGAGAAAATGCGCGAATACTTATTTTGGCGAAAGATTTGAGTGTCAAAGGACGCTGCACGCGCACAGAGACGCGTGTTATTGCGCGGTGTATAATAAGAAAGGGGATAAGTTGGTGACGGGAGCGGACGATTGGTTGGTGAAAATATGGAACGCGAGGAACGGCGGATTGCTCGCGAGTTGTCGAGGACACACGGAGCCGATTACGATCGTTGAGGTTTGTCCGAGAGATTATTTAGTCGCGTCTGGGTCTCTAGATAAAGACGTGAGAACATGGAAATTGGAGAGTGGAGAACCGGTGTCTGTTTTGAAAGGGCATTTTATGCCAATTACAGTGGTATTGTTCAATCCGGCAAAACCTTGGATTCTCGCGTCGGCGAGCGAAGATGGAACGATGAGGTTGTGGCACGCGTATAAACACTCTGGAGAGCAAAATGCGGCCGTTCTTGATGTCCACGGTATGGTTTCAGGACCGCAAGCGGCGGCAGACAACGACATCGATAGGAATGGGAACGAGAACGAGAATAACGAGAACGATACCACCACCAACAACAACAACATCAACAACAACAATAATAATAACAACAATCCTCCGGAAGATCAACATGAGCAACGGCAACAACAAGTACACGGTCGGGGAAGACCACGAACTCGTCTCACGCGAGTATCCACTCTTTCCTTCAATTGTGATGGAACGGCTTTGATTGGGGGAACAGATACGTGTGCTTTCACGTCTTCTCGACTGTTTTGTTACGACTTCGATTTGAGTAAAATAAATGATGAAGCTGCAGGCGAAGCTCCTCCAATCCACGCGATGCGCGCTTACGATATGCCAAGTAATGGCACATCGCCGCGTTCTACGCACATGCATGATGTAGATGTAACAAAATTCAGTAACACGGACCCGCGCACCTTCATATCGGGAAGTTCGGATGGATATGTAATATGTTGGCGAATGCCGCCGAAACCCGCAGATGGTGATGGGATGATAGCGTTGTCGATGAAAAATGCGAGCGTCGATAAACGCGTGCGATGTGTCTGGACAACGCGATCTGAAGAGTGGAGAGAGAAATGTATGGATGGAAATGGCGATATTCAAAGGCCATTTGAAGTTCTTCAAGCGGTCTGGACGAAAGATGATAAATACGTTATCGCTACATTTGCCAACGCGATGCGTACAGCTGAGGGCGACGGTGCATCCCCGTCGGTAGAGTTTTTTCATTCGCATTCTGGAGAGTCGGGAAGGAATCTTCGGGAAGGATTCATTGGATATAATAGTCATGAGAAAACCATTGTCACTCTCGAACCGCATCCTTTTTATCCAGAAATCTACTTAACGGGAGGTTACGACGGTCGAATAGAAATGCGATGTATCGGTGGTTTGACGAAAGCCATGCGAACGTTCCGTCCAGAATTTAATGGCATTAAAATCGTGGAGTTGCACTGGAATCCGGATGGGTTATCGTTTGTAGCTTCAGATGTAATTGGTAATTGCTATCTGTTTGGCGTCGGTGATAACAAACGCTACTTAACGCAGAAAAAAGAGCAGTTTTTCAGCGTCGAGTTTGTCCCAGAATCTGCCATCGCGCGAGACGAACACGGTGTCGCGAGAGTATACCAGGATCCTCCCGCTAATCTGGTTTATGGCGAGACCCTTTTTGAGCGCTACAGTTTCGGATCAGAAGTCCTGTGCGATCAAATGGGCGATCCGTACTCGGCTCCTTTCGTGGATGCGTTCAAGAAGGGTGAAAATCTTGAGAAGTATTTTTGTGCTATTCCTCCAAACCCGTCTGAGCGCGAATTTGAAGGTGTGTGGAACCGACAAGACGGATGTAAACACTCATCGATGGTACAGTTGATGATATCGAATCGATACAACCTAAATGAATTCGTTTTGGGAGACGATCCGGTATTAGAAAACGACGACGAAGTGGACGATCCAGACGACGTGGAGAGAGATCCGGACATTATAATATCAGATGATGACGACGATGACGACGATGAAAACGAGAACGACGCTGCCATGGATGATTTAAGAGGATTGGAAGATTCAGAGAACGCAAACGCCTCCGACGACGACGAAGACGACGATTGGGGCGTAACCACTCGGCGTAGAACGCGAAGGCGCCGCGCCGATAATAGAGTTCGCATTGAGGCGGCTGAAAACAGACGCCGTTTGCGAAGAGCTGGCCGAAGATCGTACGTCGAGTCCGAGACGGATACCGACGAGGAAGAAGAGTACGAAAGTGATGGAGATGCCGAAGACGAGGAAGAAGAGGCACGACTGCGAACGAGACGACGTCAGAATAGTCAACAACTCAACTCAGAGTCAGAGGAAAATGAAGCAGAAGAAGAAGAAGACCGTCGCCCAGGGCGCCTCACGTTCGTCATGGGTCCTGCTAAACGTTCCGAACAATGCTTCAGTTGGTTATTACGCGAATTTCAGGGATATGGCTGTTACGTTCCACAACTCGGTGACTCAGTCATGTACATCCCCCAAGGTCACGAAGAGTTCCTCGATGCAATGGAGGATACTCTCTCATGCCGCGTTTGGGAAGAGAAAGAGGATGTTCGATTCTGCGAACCTTGCGTCGTCTCAGATTTGAAGTATATCATCAACACGAGTAACGGAAGTAGAATTACGGATGCCCCATACGAGACGATTTGTGAAGTGACGTTACGATTCGCAGACCCGCGAAGCGCAAACTTCGGGGAAACGTTCTCACTGAAACTTCCGAGGTTGTCCGTTCCGGATTTTATCGTTTGCGTGGACAGATTTACAGACGCTCGCGAGCAGAAATGGAAAGCGAACGATCAAAATGTTTTCTGTCTTTGGGATTGGGAGATTGAAGATGAGGAACATCCGGGTAATTTCGGCACATGGTGGCACGGCGAAATCTCCTCGGTTGTGAAAAACGAAGGTCGATGGCGCGGCTCGCCGTGGAACAACTTACGCATCACGTATTCCAACCAAGCGAATGAAACCGTCACGCACTGTTTCTGGGAGCTATTTGACGCGGACGATAAATTGCGCTGGCGTCGGGCAGCGGAAGCGAGACAGCGCAATCGAGCGAGCGATTGTCTTCTCGGACCCGCTTTATCTACCGAAGTCACTCGCGCGCTCACGCAAAAAGTTGAAAAACTCATCGCCAACGATAGGTTCCTCGCGTACGTCACGGACGCTTCGTGCGACGACGTTTACCTTCGCGAGAGTTTGGGCGTAAACGCAAACTATTGCAAAATTGTTCCGCTTCCGATGTCCCTGGAACGGATAAAACACCGACTCAAAGGTCGATACTATCGTCAACTCGATGCGTTCAAATCCGACGCCGAGTTGATATGGACCAACGCTGCCTTATTCCACGGTCTTAACTCGAGCTTTGAAGCCGTCGCGAAGGAAATCAGAGACGAACTGTTGAAAGACGTCGACGAAAACGACTTTGTCGCAGAGACGCACGAAATTCATTTGAACTTTCCGAGTTACGGCGTCATTAAGAAAGAGAAGAAGAGCGAAGAAGAAGAAGAAACAGCAATGGAGAATGAAGACAGAGCGAGAATGATTTCGGAAGAAACGAAAGCAGAGGAGGAGAAAGAAGAAGAACAACAACCGACTTCGCGACGAACCACTCGAGCGAACGCTTTGACGACGCCTCGAGATTCGCTCCCTTCGACGACCCAAAGGTCTTCCTCGCGACTCAGAAGAGGTAGCAACAGATAGAAGATAGAAGAAGAAGAAGAAGAAGAAGAAGAAGAAACAAACAAACGCGGCGTGTACAGCTAGTAGTAGAAATAGGATTCAGCATCTCGAAAAGAGAGCGCCGCTGCTCTGCGTGTAAAGTAATACTGCTAACGATGATGATAATATACAAACGACGAACTCTTTCTTTCTTTCTTTCTCTGCCCCAGCCGCGCTATTAGTATTAATACGTCCTCCCCCCTCCCCCCGTTATCTCCCCGGCGGCTTTCTTGTGGTAAAACAAGTCCGTCTTGGCGCTCCCTAAGTTTATAATCTTCGGGCACCCGTCCCTGTCCTTCTCCTGTATCACGCACCCTTGACAGTAATACGCGTCCGAGACCCCAACTGCGCTGCATATGACGCACCTTCCTTGATTGGAGCCGTAATTGCACTCGTCGCACACTCTCACGAGCGTCGAAGGGCGGACGTAGGAATCGCAAATCACGCATTTTCCGTCGCACTTTTCGCAGAGCCGACCGATGGCAATGCCGGGCATTTTTCGGCACATGATTAAGTCTGGGTGGTGTTTCGCCATTTTGAGATCGAGAGCGCGTCACCACGACCAATATGTGCGAGCGTGCGAGCGTGTTGTGTGTGCGTTGTACTTCAAAAGTTGCGTATAAAAATGGCGAATTTGGGGAAAGTCTTCAAAGACTCACACTGCGAACGAGACGACGACGACGACGATGCTCGCCTCTAAAGCACCACCAATACCACCAAAGACAAAGCAAAAGCACCCTTTTTCGACGATGCGCAAGAAACTCCACCATTCGCGAAGAAGTGCGGCGTTTTCGTGCTGTTCCGATGATGCTCATCATCACTCTCGAAGACAGAGCAGGAGGACGGTTGTGTTCACCGCCGTCGCTGCGTGTACGCTCTCGAAAACAAAGACAGTAAATGAAGACGATAAAGGAGCGGCGTGGGCGTACGAGGACGAGAAAACAGTCCCCGCGCACCAAACGGAGGACATGCCACCGGTAAAGTATAAAGAGTACGTGGATTACGACCGCGGGTTTTCGATGAAAGTTCCCGAGGATTGGCTGATGGATACACCGAACGGTGTTTTGGAGAGAGAGTTTCATCCGAGAGCGGAGTACGGAGGAAGACGGTGCACAGTTATCGTGAATCCAGTTGGGAAAGTGGAAAGTAAGAGCGACGGTGGGCGCGGTATTCCAAAGCTGAGAGACTTAGAGATGGAGGAATACACATCGGCGGAGAAGTTGGGCAAGACGAGAGCGAACGACTTTGCGCCGTTGGAGGGCGCCACGGGAGGCGCGAAAGCGGCGACATTTTTAGTCAAAGCGGAAGAAAAGGAAGACGGCAGCTTGTATTTTTACGAGTGGAGGAGTCAAGCGATGTTGAACTTCCACTTTTGGGAGGTGGCGGTGTTAGGTCCGGGCATGAGAGGATCCGGGAGAAAGTTAGGGAGGAGAGACGTCGTTTCGGTGAAATGTCAAATGCCGGAGGACGGCATGACGCCCGGAGACGTTGAAATCTTCGAGACTATCACGCAGAGTTTAAAACTGTTGCCATTGGAAGAGGTGACAGTTGACGATGAATTTTGATGATGCTTGTATTAGTTGCTTTTTAATTAGTAGTTTTAAATTGCCGCCTGTTCTATATAATATTACATTATGCCGTGTGTACTTACGTAACACCTATTTTACTCTTCTCTCGCCTCGATTACGAATCAACTCCGCGTCCTTTTCTATACCTTCTAACCGTAAAACATCCACCAACCGCAGCGCTTCCTCCAGTCGTTCCTTTAACTTTCTCTCCCTAACAATCATCTTTTCCCTCAACAACTCGAATCGTTCTCCGTTCCTTAACATTCGATTTTCCTTTTCCAGCTTTTCGCACCGCTCGCGATGCGAATCCCGCTCCTCCTCCATCTCCGTCGCTTTCCTCATCCACGTTTCCACGGAGTCATACACCTGCTTCACGTACACCTCGTTCTGTTCCGTTCTGTTCGTTATATCTTTCATCGCGCGTTCGCTTTCTTTCTTCGCTTTCTTCAATTCCACTCGCAACGTCTGCGAAAGCCTTCGCTCGTGGACAACTTTAGTTCTCATCTCTGCAACGAAAGCACTCTCTCGCGAATCGAACACGTCTCGCGCGCAGATACTCGCGCCATCGCTCAAAGTCTTCTCCTCTTCCTTTTCCTTCTTCTGGGAAAGGAAATAGCTCCTGACGTTCGCCATCAGTTTCTCCACGTCCACTTTTCTTTCGTCTTCTCCTCCTCCCGAACGGCTTTCCCGAAGCAACTGTGTGGTCGTTTCAAACGAAATCTCTTGTTCGGTATACGGCCACAGTTTGCGTATCTCGTACCGCGAGTACTGGTGAGAAGCTTTCTGTGCTCCCAAATGTACCTCTATCGCCGTATGGAGACGTTTGACGAGTCGGTCGATCTCCGTATTCATCTCTCAAACGCGTCTCGGGAAGTGTTTCGTTTGGGGAAATTCGTACGTTTCTTCACTCTTTCATACGCGCGCAAATATGATGGTCGCTCCTGTTTTCTCCTCCTGTTTTCTCCTCCTCTTCTTTGCGTTAGCACCTTTGGCGAAGGCGCAACTCCACCACCAACACTTCGGAGGAGGAGGAAAAGGAATACCCGAGGAAGCGAAAGCGGATGAATCCGTCATGAGGAACCAACGCGTCCTGGGAACGAGAATAGAACGAAGTTTAAGATGGAATTCGAGAAGCGCGACGGCGAAACAAATATGCGCGAGAAACAGACACGGAGCGGAATGGAGCGGCTTGTTGAACAGAGCGGATAAGTTTATCGAGGAATTGAACCAAGAGATGGACGGGGGGGGAGGTCACGTGACGTTTTACGACTCCGCGCTAAACCGGCCTGTGTTTGCAGTGACCAAACGACCTCTGTCGCAGTTTTTGGAGGAAAGCGTCAAGCACGGATGGCCATCTTTTCGGGCGGAAGACGTCGTGTGGGAGAACGTGAGGATATTAGACGACGGCGAGGTGGTGACGAGAGATGGTTTACACCTCGGGCATAACATTCCAGACGAGAAAGGAGCGAGATTTTGCATCAACCTCGTGTGCGTCTCCGGTTTCGCGCCGGAGAGATAGACGTAGTGATGATGATTTGTATAAGATTGTAACAATAATAATAATAATAGTGACTGCGTTGCTCAGCTTTTCTCAATCATCCGCTCGAGACCGCTTGGCAATCCGGTTGACCTCCGTCGTTTTTGCAGGAACACTCGGCTTCGACTTTACACTCGCAAGACGCGTCGCATACCATCAAGTTATTCTCCACCATGTACTCGTGGAACCCATGACTGGGTAACAGCGCCATGAACGTAAACTCATTTCCTCTGACGTACTTTGCAAATGCTCCGTTGGCGGACCATTCCCCGTCGATTCTCAAAAACACCGCCTCTTTTCCTCTCTGGTCTCTATCGCCGACCAAATACACGTAAAAGCCCAAATCTTCAAACCTTTTCGCGATTTGAAACGTACCATCAAACACCAAACTCGCAATCTTATTCGTCTTCAACATCGTCTTCCCTCCTTCCAACATAATATCCGCCGCCGTCTTATCCACGTGTACTAAACTAATCGCGTGATTGATGCAAAAGCCCAACTTCAAACCGACTTCGCTGGAGCACCACTCCCCGTCCGGCGTTTTCGTCTCCAAATCGATAAACTCCGTAACCTTCGCCCCGTACGCGTGCGTTTGCTTCTTCCCAACATCTATCGTCTCTTTCTTCTTCTTCTTCCCAATCAAAACGCCCATGTGATTGTACGCCTTCTTCGCCTGTCGATTATCGATCAACATCTGTTTATCCGTCTCGTACAACCTCACGTCGCAATTCTCCTTCCTATTACTCGCCAACATCTCGCTGTGCACCCTACCCGCAAACGCTCTCCCTTCCGGCGTCGTCCCGACCAAACTGATAATCCTGCACTCTCCCTCGATCGTGTTGCTCTTCGCGAACGCTTGCACCGCTAAATCTGCCGGCACTTTCTTCGCGCCGAACGTGATTCTCCCTTTCTTATTCGCTTTCGAGACCACCCCGGAGTCTTTCGCAAACGACGGTAAAAAGTCGCAGTGCTTATTCCTGGAATACTCCAACTGCGCGTGTTTCATGCTCTGGTCGCAGGTTGGACTTGGAGGACTGGTCGGTGGCATAGGAGGGGCGATCTTACCGAACAAAGGTGAATTCCCCGCGTCCATCTTGTGCGCCATGCGTATCGCGTCGTACACGCTTTTCGCTGGATTTTTCGGATACTTCTCCGCCAACGCGTAACATTTCGGTAAAATCTTATGCAAACTCTCCTCCGTGATGTGCCCGGACATTTGCGCGGCGATCAACCCAGTTTCGCACTGCGCCACAGGCTCTGCCACGTTCCCGAGTTTGTCCGTGAGATTTAATCTCGGGTTCAGTTGTAAACCGTCTCGGTGCCAAAAGAGGTGGACGAGCAAGAGAAGGACAAACGGGATCCAAAATGGACGCAAAGTGTGCGCGAAGAACTCGCGCGCGCGGAACCCGAAAACGGCCATTCTTAGCGTTAGTATTTCCTTTCGTTGTCGTCAGTCTTCTAGAGGACTTTGTCTTCTTTGTCTTCTTCTTCTCAGTCTTTTTAGGAGTTTGATACTCGCTCGCTCTCGTTTCTACAAGAAGAGACAAGTTCTTTACAAGGAGGAAGAAAAAGTGAAGAAAATCGAGAGAGAAACGCCGAAACGCGAAAGCGTTCGAACGCGATCTCCTAAAGCGAAGAGGAAAGGAGGAAGAGGAGGAGGAATCAACGATGCATGGTCTGTGCGATAATGTACACTATTCAACGCGTTTCTACTTCAATCATCGAATGACACGAGACAATTATTATTTAGCTAAAAGCGGGTAGCGCTTCCTATTCATCGGGCGACGTTGCAGGCGCATGTTGTCGGTGCGTTTGTTATTTCTGGTCCGTTTACCTTTGGTGTTTACGCCCCACGGCGATACGGATTGATTGCCACCTTTCGATCGGCCTTCGCCACCACCGTGGGGATGGTCGATCGGGTTCATTGCGGTACCGCGGACGGTTGGACGGACGCCTTTCCATCTTTTCGCCCCGGCTTTGCCCATGTTGGTGTTTTGGTGCTCGCGGTTGGAGAGGACGCCGACGGTGGCGACGCATTTGGACGGGACGAGGCGGAGTTCACCGGAGGGGAGTTTGATGGCACAATAGCCGTCGGCGCCTTTTTTAACCAACGTGGCTGAGGCACCGGCGGAGCGCGCTAAAGCGCCGCCGCGACCGGGGACGAGTTCGACGTTGTGCACGATGGTGCCGATGGGCATTTCCGAGAGCGGCATGGCGTTACCCGGACGAACGTCGATTGCAGAGGAAGGATCACGACCGTCCGCGGGTTGACCACCTCTCGAAGAAATCACGTCACCAGCTTTCGCTCCATCCGGTGCTAAAATATACCTCGGTTTAATCCCGTCCGGATAATCCACCAAAGCGATTCTCGTCGTTCTGTTGGGATCGTATTCAATCCTTCTAATCACTCCGTTCACGCCAAACAAATCTCTCTTAAAATCAATCACGCGATACAAACGCTTGTGACCACCACCTTTATGCCACACCGTGATTCGTCCGTGATTATTTCTCCCCCCACTCTTCGTTAACCCTTTCGTCAACGCTTTCAAAGGTTTACCTTTCCATAACTTCGATCGATCCGTGATGACGCGGCCGCGGAACCCGGGCGTGGTTGGTTTATACGCTTTCAATCCGGCTTCTTTCATTTGCGAGAGCGATTTGGCGTACGTGCGGACTTGAGTGCCTCTAAACATCGTCCGCGGCGCGATGGAGTACGTATCCTTCTGCCAGACTCTTTTCGCCGTCTCGAGTGATGCGCCACCGCCGCCGCCGCTCCAACGACACGTACCGCTCAAGCTCTGCCTCGTTTGACTCCTACCAAAGTCCACTTTGCCACCGAATCTGATCTTCTCTCCGCCGCTCAAAGCGTCCTTTCGCGGAGAGAAATGCGAAGAAGAGGAAGAGAAAGGAGAGGACCAAAACCGCTTTAAGGTGGTGTTGTTGTCGCTGTTGCTCGTGCCGTTCAAAAAACCACCCCTTTTCGAACACGACGCGAATACATTCGATGCGGCGCGAGAAGACATTTGCATCATCGAACGCGCGCGATGTTGTTCTCGTTGTTGTTCTCCTTCGAGCGTCGTCGTTTTTGCCATCTCCCGCGCCGAGGCGAGCAATCTTCGAATCGCAAACCGTGACGATGATCGCGAAGTTGCTGCTGATGGCGACATGATGAGTACACTTCTTCTTTCGCGAAAGAAGCCGTCGTCTTTAAGTAACAAAAGTTGTGAGGGGGTTTCCCGATGAGGACAAGATGTGGTGGATGTAAATAAATACGCTGGATGATATACTAGTAAACGTTACAACCGCCTCCTTAAATAGAAGCATAAATAGAAGCATAAAAGCGTCATCGACTGTTCTCCCTTCCGTCCTCGAGTTCTTTTATTTCGAGTCCTTCTACTTCTTCCGTCGTCGTTAACAACTCTTTGTCGCTTTTCGCGCTCGCGTAGACGTGCTGACAGACTCTGAGAAACTGAAACGAGACCATGAGCGTCCAGACGTGATTCAAGGTCATGCTCGCGCTTCCTGGCGAGTATAGTTTCATCCACGCGGCTAAAGCGACGGTGAGGAGGAGATTGAACATTTGGGTTTTGCCGACGTATTTGGCGCCGCCCATGCCTATGCGGATGCCGTCGGCGGCGTAGGTGAAGGAACCGACGCCGACGGAGGCGACGACGTACGGTTTGACCGAGGCTAAGGATTTCACCAGTTCGGGTTCGATGAGGTTGAAGTGACCGGCGGCGGAGATGGTGATGGAGGCGACGCAGCACAGGATGATCGCGGAGAGAATGGCTAAGCAGAAGAGGATGCTGCGCATCCAACACGCTTCAATTTTGTTCGTTTTCAGTTTTTTGGGTAGGAGGACGGTGCCGAGCGTGAACAACGGTTCGATGAGGTAACAGACGAAGAAGTATATATCGAGCGCGTATTTGTTGCTCGCAGCGGCGATGACACCTATTTGCGTCGCCAGCGCGGTGCACAAAGTATAGACCAGCATTCGCGAGGCGGAACCGCAGAAAAGCCAGAGGGTGGAATCGGTGACGTCGGACTTGTTGAGAAGGTTAATCGCTTTCATCAGCAGTTTCGGTAAGTCTTTGGAGCTTCGGCGAACGGTCTGGGAGATGTTAAAGAAGCCTCGATTGTTCGCGCTGACCAAGAGAAATCCAGCCGCGACGAGTTGTCCTACACTCATTGCGGTACCGGCACCGATAACAGAAGCCAAACCTCCGTAACTGGGATGAATCAACGCGACTTGAAGAACCACCGTCGTTAACATGGCTAATCCAAACGCGCATAATGGCGTCATCCCGTCTCGTTCACCCATGTACGCGCCCTCAAAGGTCACGCCGACGGCGAAGAAAGGCAATCCGAAACATCGAATGGCCGTGTATAATCTCCCGAGTCTCAAAGCTTCACCAGATACGCCCAATATTCGCATCGCCGGCGCGTACATGAATTGCATCGCGAGCGCGAACGCGATGCCTAACCCAAACGCGGCTAACACGCTCGCTTGCACAATTTCTCTCGTCTCTTCGGTGACCACGAACTCTTGATTCCCTTGTTGTCGTCGTTGACTCATTTCCTTTTCTTCTTCTTCTTCTTTTTCTCCTCCTACCTCGTCCAACTCATCTAACGAAATCAAACTCCTCGCCGCGCTCGCTTCGCTCACCGCCGTCGTCACCCCGACGCTCAACGCGAAACACACCTCCTCGATCAACCAAAACATCACCGACGACGGCGCGATGGCGGCTAAGTACACCATGCCGACTCTCCCAACCAGTAAGCTTTCCGTGCATCCAATCGCCGGTTCGCACAAAACGCTCAGCAACGAAGGCACCCCGAGTATATAGACCGAGCTGATTATTTTCATCAGCGTTGGTTTCCCTAAAGTCTGCCAAACAACCGAGATGCCTTCTTTCTCATCCGTCTCGTCGTCCGCGCTCCTTCTGTTCGTCCTCCAATTCTCCGATTCGGAGGACCCCTCGGCGGTGGTTATCGCGCGCGAGAAAGGAGAGGAGGAAGCCCCGGCGATGACGACGGAGGCGTCGCGCTTTGTGTTGACAGCATTGGACATCATCCTCGTCACCGGCGGCGCCAGCGAGGCAGTCGTAACGGTCTTTCTCCTCCTCCTCCTCCCCCTAAAACAAGAACAACATAAACAACGACGCGAAGAAGGAGCACTACTAAACGAGGAAAACGAGCACGCGTTGATGTCACTCACACTCGCAGCATTCGGTTTCCTTTGTCTTCTTTGTCTTCGTCTTCCTCCTCGGTGTTGTTCCCGATGAGGAGGACACGACGGGGAATAATTTAACAACATCTCGGGGGTGCGAGGAGTCAATCAGAGGAAGGTAATGATGCACCGAAACTCGAATCAAGATGTACTGCGTGCACAAAATCCATGCGGTTCGGATGTGGAAATTCACTTTCGACGACTCGCGCTTTAAATGTGGCGGAAAGAGAAGCGTATTCCGGCGGGTAAAACTGAATCCTCCTCTCAATATTCCCCTAACGAGAGTCACGAACTTAATTGTGAAGATTCGCTGCGAGCGATAAAAATACGCGCGACTTTACTATGCGTACACTATACAACTACGAACTATTCTCAGTTTCCCATCTCTCTCGTTTTTGAGCTTTTGGATTTCTCCTTCTTTTCTTTCTTCTCTCTTTTCTTCTCTTTTTTGCGGCGGCGCTTCTCTTTCTTCTTCTTCGCGCTACTCTTTTTACGAGTACTCCCGCGAGCGTTCTCGTTCTCGACTTTGTCTCCTTTGACGACGTCGTCCATCCGAGCGCCGATTAAACCTCTCCCTCTTTTCGTTTTGCTCAGGAGCAAGAGCTTTCGTATTTTATCCTCGATGTCGTCGTTTTCGTTTTCGTCGTCGTCGTTTTCGTCGCTCGAAGATGAAGACGACGACGACGTCGAGGCTCCTCCTCCTCCCGCGCGTCTTCTCTTCTCGTTCGTTTCCTCCTCTTGGTCTTCGCTTCGTGTTCGCTTCTTCGTCCCGGGCGTCTTCATCTGTTGTTGTTGCTTTTTCCTCCCACTTTTACATGTCGAGGGTGTCTTCATCACCGCGTCTTCCTTTTCCTTCGCTCGATATAAACCGTTCGCGTCGCGATATCTGTTCGCGTGCGCGCAGTTCGCGAGCGTCGACGCGAGAAACCGTTTGTTGATTTCCAATTTGATTTTTGAATTTGCTCTTTGTTGATTTAATTGTTGTTTAGAATGAAGTTGTTGTTTCATCAGCATCGATTGCATCATCCTCTTCGTTTCGTCGAACTCTGAATCATCGTCGCGCGTGGTGGTCAAGTACCGAGCGGTCGCGTCGAAGAGTTTTCGCGTCGCCATTTTGTGGTGTGTTCTCTTTGTGCGCGCGAGAATGGAGAATTGGACAAACTCTCTCTCGAGAGTTGTTTATTAGATACGAAAGTATCGTCATTTATGTGCGAAAGGTAAACGCGCGCAGAAATGCACAAAACGCGAAAGAGATGAGAGAGCAAATGTCGACTAAAAGTAACGATGATGGAAAAGGGAAGATTCCAACCGCGGAGGATTTCGTGGAGAAATTCACCGAGAAAACCTCCGAGCAGATGAAAAGTTCTCTCATCATCGCCGCGAAATTCGCGCAAATGGTGTACGGGAAGAAGTGCGACCAATCCATCGCGGGCACGTGGACGCAAGTGTCTCGCGTTCCATCCTCGACGACGACTGTTTCTGACGAAGATGAAAAAACGACGGACTCGCTGTGCCCGTTGTTATCTGGTTTAGGCGCGCCCGCGTTCGTGTGCGGCATCGTGGACCGGTTGACGACAACCTTGACTATTTCGTGCACAGACGATTACACGTTACGGGTGGTTGATAAAACACCTCTTACGAAAGAAAACGTCACGGAAACTGGTCTGAGAGGCATCGGGAAAGAAGAGACGAGATGCAAGACGAAAGGCGGGAGGAAAGAGTACATGCTCTCCGGAGACGTGAAAATGGACGGGACGAACCAGTTCGCGTGCAGATTGATATCTCGAGGAGATGGATGGTGGACGATATCCGAACGCTCGTTGACGGACGAAAGCGGGAAGTATTTGCGCGAGAGGAACATATTGCGAGCGCCGGGGAAGAAAGACGTCGTCGTCGATCGATATTTCGAAAGAAGTAAGTAGATGTGAGGAGGAGAAGGTTACGTAGAAGAGAGATTTAGAATAATTTTCATCAGCTCGCGAGATTATAAAAACATTTTTCAACGTTCTAAGACCAAAACGGCTTCGCAGTGCGCGGTATGCGGGAACAGATCGACGGCTGCGGCTTTTCGCGGGCGGAAGGGAGGGCCCATGTTTTTCGTCCTCAACGCGCAGAGTTCGACGCAGTTTTGCGCCATGGACTCGGGGTTACAAGAGACGTAGACTATTTTGCGGAGTCTGGTCTCCATGCGGAGCGCGTTGAGAACTTTTTTGTGTAAACCGCACCGAGGCGGGTCGACGATGGCCACGACGTCGTCGTAGAGGAACTCTCGTTTTTGTTGTTGTTGTCGTCGTTCTTCTTCGTGTTCATCTTTGCTTCCCTCTTCCTCGTTGGTGTTTCCGGCAACTGTTTTCACGTCCTCGCCGTACTTTTTCAGCACGACGTCTAAAGTATCCTCGGCTTTTCCCGCAATCCATTCGCAATTCGTTCTGTCGTTTAATTTTGAGTTTTTCTCCGCGTCGCGAATGGTGTCTTCGACAATATCTAATCCGACAACCTTCCCAACCGAATTGGCGAGGGTTAACCCGATCGTACCAGTACCACAACACACGTCGAGCAATAACGAATTTCCGTTCGGCGATGCCCACTCGCCGGCTAAGGCGTACAGCAATTCCGCGGCGGCGGTGTTCACTTGGAAAAACGCAGAGTGCGATAAGGAAAACTTCAATCCGCACATGTGTTCACAAATAACCATCGGCTTGTTGTTCGCAGTATTTCTGTCACCAACAACAAGCTCGGACGTGTGTGCATCCGCAGCAGCCATGTTTGATACGAGTTCGTTGTGCTGACGTAATTGCACGGTGATCAAAAACGGTTCCGGTTCGAACGCGCTCGCCGCGGTTTCCATGGCGTCCCGAATACCTTTCAGCGCTTTCTCCATTTTCGCCGCTTCGAATTCCTTACCTGGATTAATTTGTACAACGACCATAACTTCCGAGTTTTCTTTTGGCGTCGGAGCGTCCAACGATAACGCGTCTTCGGCGTCGTCGATGCCATTCACAGTCACTTCAGCGTTATCATCTTCTTCATCCTCGTCCCTCTCGCCTTCTTCTAATCGAAGCCATTTGCGCCACGCTGGAGCCGCGCAATTTTGATTACTATCATTATCATTATTACTATCACTATCACCTAACATGGACGGAGCGCATCCACCTTCACGAACAATCAACAAGCGCCAAAATCCACTCCCGTTTCGCTTATCCCAACTCGGCAACGCGTCCTCTGTACCGGCGACGTCCCTGAGATACTTTTGCGCGGCTTCTTGAACGCAAATCGCCACCTTTGAAATGTTCCTACATCCAACGGGTTCTCCAATCGCCACGTTTCCTTCTCTGAATAAACCGACGTTAAACCCAATCGTCGGCTGACCTTGGTTATTATTTCCAATCGTAAACTCCGATTTGTTTCTGTATCCCTCGAGAACCGGCGAACGCACGATGCCTACTAAATCGCAACACCGTTTATTCTTCCTCGCGCTGGCGTCTTTCAACCACTGCTCGGTTTCCTCTTCTCCCTCAACATCACTTCCTTTCCCGTTGTTGTTAGTATTATTCCTCTTAAACTTCTCGTTCGCCTTCCCGACGAGTTCCGTCACCATCGCCAACGCCTTCCTCACCTTCGCCTTCTTCATTTTCAACTGTTCCGAATACTTCACGTTCCACAACGGACACACCGCGTCTCGCGCCTCCGTTTTTGCTGTTTTCTTCTTCTCCTTCTTCTCCTCGTTGTTGCTGCTGTTCTTACCGCCTTTATCTCTCGCCTCGCTCATGGTCACTTTCTTCCCGAACTTCCATCCTTTCGACGAAGCGCCACCTTTCATCATCGCTCCGCCAGCAGAAGCAGCACCGCTCTTTCCTTCCTCCTCCTTTTCCTCCTCCTCCTCCTCTCTTTGCTGCTTCGCTCGTTCCTGTAACTTTTTCAGGCAATAATCTCTCTCCTCGGGAAAGTTAAACGTCACGAACGCGTGCGTCCACCCCGAACGTTTTTTAACTTTCGTGTGTCCCGTCACGCGCATCTCGTGCAACGCGAGGCGAAAGCGTCTCTCGTCCCATCGCGAGGGAAGGCCTCGAATTAACGCGGTGCCGCCTGATCTGTTGTTGTTGTTGTTATCGTCGTCGTCGTCCTCGTCGTTGTTTTTGTTGTTTTCATTCAAAGACTTCGCCTTCGCTTCCTCCGCCGCCACCAACTCATCAACTCTCGTCCTCTTCGTCTTTTCCTCCTCCTCCTCTCCTCTCGGTCGCTTACAAGGCGAAAGCGCGTCGTCGTCGTCCGCGGTTGCAGCGGCAGAGGGAGGCGCGTCGTCGTCCTCTTTCCCCGGCGAGATGATCATCAGGTCGATGATCTCGTCGCGTGAATCTTTTCCCGTCGTTTGCCCCGGAAAAAGCTCAAGGAGTGCGCGCGAGAAGTGCGTCGTCGCTCTGAAGATTTTCCAATGTCTCGCGTCACTTTTGTTCGCTTGCGCGCTGACGCGTTGTCTCTCTTTTGCGCGCAGTTTGAAGAGGTATACATATATATACAGAGAGAGTAGACGCGAGTATCGCGAACAACAGCGCGCGCGAATTGTTCAGAGAGAAAGAGAGGGAAGTCTCTCTTCGATGATGATTCGTTGTAATCCATCGCACACCGTTACGACGGGAAGACGACGACGGAAACCAACGGCGTTGCGGAATTCTCGTTCAAGAACTTTGATGAGACCACCTCTGCGAAAAGGAAAAGGAGGACTCAAAGCCGCCGCGAAAAAAGGAGACGAGGAGGAAAAGGAGGACGCGTTTGCATCGAAGTCGTCGTCGGAAGACGCGTTGTCGAGCTTAGAGCAGCTCGGAATAATCACCGAAGCGAAAGAAGAGGAGAAAGAAGAGGCAAAAGCGACAGTTGTAGAAGCGAAAGATGAAGATGCGACGACGGGAAGAAAAACCCCAAGCAGTGCGGAAGGAGAAGGAGGCGAAGATGATGTGAAGCTTCCGGTGCTTTTCCGGATGATTAAGAAAGGGTTTCGCGGCCCCCCGCGAGCGGGAGAAGGAGAAAAAAGCACTGCGAATAATCCGCTCAATCGACGCAAGTATCAACGAGCGGAAGGCGTGACGAAGTATTGGAGTCCGTTTTTTTCTCCTCTGTCGAACATATACAACGTGCCGACGGAAGAGCCGACGGCGGCGGAACGGTTGGCTGTTTTGCACTTGTTTTTTTTCGCGGCGGATTTCGTCGCCGTGAAAACTGGAGCGAATATGGAGGGCGGGTTTTTCTTTAGTAATTTTGCGTTGTTCGCGGATGCGGTGAAGACGCAAAACGAGTGGTGGCGGTTACCGTCCGCTGCTTTGGCAGATTTTGGGTTAGAGCACGTCTTGGCGACAAACGTGTCGCTGTGGCTGATTGGGAGAGAAATCGAAACGTTGCTCGGGACGACTTCGTTTTTAGCGGTGTACTTTCTCGGCGCCACGGGAGGCGCCATCACGACTTTAGCCTTCGACGACAGCTCGAAATTAATCGCGGGAAGTTCTGGTGCCGTTTTCGCACTCTACGGCGCGATATTAACGTACACGGTCCTCAACCTCGAATCCGGATGGAACCAACGCGGCTTTACGACGCGTCTGTTTCGAATCGGCGCTTCCTCCATCGCGCTCTGTTACATAGCCTCCGAAACCGCCTCCGACGGCGCCACCCACGTCGTGAACAACTGGGATCATCTCGGCGGTTTCCTCTCCGGCATCTTGCTCGCCTACTACGGTCTGTGCCCGTTATTCTCCTCCATCCAGTTCAAACCGGGCGAGGAGAAAAACCGAGCGCAGCGACTGAATTTGGAAGATAAAACGTTAGAAGAACCGTTCGCGAAAACGAGCGCGATTTTATACGGCGTCTGCGCCAACCTCGTCGCCGCCAGCGTCGTCGTCGCCTTCAAGCGCGCGAGCGGAGTCGATGATTTTTAATCATCGTCACGATATAACGTGCGATCATCGTCGCAGTCATCATCACGGAACACACGTCGACGACGTAATGATACAATATTAATAATACTAAAGTATACGCACCACCGCGCAAAATTTTTCATCCGTAACGGAATATCTTTCACTCTTTGGATAACGAAAACTGCGCTTCACAAATCTCTCTCTCGACGTACTACAGCGACGCACTACTACTTTGAGGCATTTTAGAATCAGACTTTCGCTGCTCTACCGTTACGAGAATGATGACGACTTTAGCGATGGTCGGTTGCACGCCTTCGACCGCCGCCGTTGCGCGACGAAGGAGCAGCGTTAGGACACGCACGCGACGAAGAAGTTTCCCCGACGACGACATCAAAACTCTTTCTTCTGTCGACACGAACGCGACCGCCACGGAAGAAGAAGAAGAAGAAGACAAAGAAGAACACAGTTTGAACAACAAGACGTCGAGGCGAGCTTTTTTTGAAGCGTCCGTTGTATCGTCGTCAGCTTTGGCCTTCGTGCTCTCGTCGACGACGTCTTTGTTCACTTTCCCTCCCTCAGCCTTTGCGATTGGCTTTCAGAAAGAGTTGAAGCCGAAACGCGCGTCGCTGAGCGATTTGAATTTACAAACGTCCATACCGTTTCAGTTTCGGGGCGAGGAACATGCGGGCGTTCAGTTTGGAGATTCAAGAGTGGGAGACGGGAAAGAGATAAAGTCCGGGTCTTTGGCGACCATTCACTTTGACGTGAAATTGAGAGGTTTGACCGTCCTCTCGACGAGGACGGCGAGAACGCTAGGCGGGAACAGGACGGTATCGGAACCGATGCAGTTCTCGTACGGGAAGTTGCCGACGGAGTACTCGAAGGCTTTGAAGAGGAAAACGGTAAACGGTATCGGTGCAGAGGTGAGGATTGATCCGGAACTTGGGGAGTTGTATGTGGTGAAAGTGTCGCCGGACGGGCCGGCGGCGAAGGCTGGATTTAAAGCGAACGACGTGATTTTAGAGATTGATGGGACGAAAGATTTGGCGAACTTACCAATTCAAGAAATTGGAGCGTTGTTGTTGGGACCAGTGGAGACTACCGTGGACGTGACGGTACAAAAAGGTGGTTCGCGCGCGGGACCGAACTCGCCGGTGGAAAAGTACACGTTAACGAGAGAAGCGACGATGATCGTGCCTAAAAAACAAACCGCGAACGCAAACGTCGAAGGCGGTGGGGGGTTATTTAATGGCGAGACTGGACCGGCGATACCGCCGGTGGTGTACGTTCCGGGTGCTTTAGAAGGTATGAAAGTTGGCGGTCGCAGAATTATCAAAACGCCGGCGGATTTAGGCTACGCCGACCAAGGCGAAGGCGAGATCCCTCCCGGGAGCGAGATTATCGTCGAGGTCGAGTTATTAGACGTGAAAGATGCCGCGTGATGAAATATTATACTGCCGGTATGTAGAGAACGTTTTAAAACGAATAATGTGTAAAAAAGTACTTACTACTAACCCGCCGCGCAAGAGGAGAAAGATTTTTTTTTACGTTGACCTTTTGCGACGATCCAAAAATAGACGCACGCTCCCCAATATAAATACTCTTTGAAAAGAGAGGAATCGTGCGCGCGCATTCGATACGCCGCTCACGAGTACTAAACCCAATCGATCGATTGCCGATTATTCGAGCGCCTTTCGCGACACGACATGCCCGCCGCCACGTCGTCGTCGTCATCGAACAACAACAACACCGGGAAGAAGAAAAAGAGTTCCGAAACCACCGCCAAGAAGACGAAAGGAGGAAAGAAAGAGCGCGCTTCGTCGTCTTCCTCTTCTTCAAAGTCGGCAAAGACGGGAGGAGAGCATTCCTCTTCGTCGTCGTTCGTCCTTTCCGAACTGCAAACGAAAATCGTAAGATTGGAAACCGAACTCGCGAAAGAAGCGGCGTATCGAAACCACGCGCAGTTGGAACGAGACAAAATAAACGCGTTTTGGGAGATTTCTAAACGAGCTTTGGAGCGAAGCGAATCGATCGCGCGAGAGTACGAGAGACGCATCGATGACGTGGAAGATGAAGCGGACGTTCGAGTGCGAGCGAAGGTGCAACAGATTAAACACGAGCAGAAAGAAAACGAAGGGAAGGTTGACCTTTCGCGCGCGGAGAGTACCGAGGCAATCAGGGAGGCGAAGAGCACGTTCGAGAAGAGAGTGGAGGAGATGAGAGAGAAAATACGCAAAGAAGAGAGGAAGCTTGCGGAGAGGGAGGGGAAATGTCAAGAAATGGTGAGGAAAAGCGAGATTGAGCGGATGAAAGAGATTACGAAGTTGCGCGTGGAGTTTGAGGAGAAGAGGGAAAAGGAACGCGAGGTCGCCGCGAGGAGGGAGAGGATGCACTTCGAAAAAGCAGAGCAGACTTTAGCGGAGACAGTGGAACGATTGACGAAGAGCAAAGAGAAACAGCTTGACATTTTAGAGAAGGAAAGCGAAGAGCACATGAAGAAGACAGAACTGTATTATCGAGGGTTGAAGGAATCCGCCGAGGCGAAGACGGTGGAGTTATCCGCAAGAATCGCAGAGTTGGAGAGGAGGGTGTACCACGCGGAAACGGAGGCAAAGCGAGCAAAAGCGAAAGCCGAGGCTTCCGAAACGCCCGCAAAGCTCGCCGAGGCAAAGGCGGAATGCGAGGAGAAGAAGCGAATTCGCGCCGAGAGGAAAGTCCAACGCCTCGATTTCCTCGAAAAATCGATTAAAACGTGCGAAGAGAAACGAGAGGTGGCGGAAAAGAACTTGGAAAGAGCGATACAACAGTTCGAGGTGGTTGCCGCGGAGAACGCAGAATTAAAATCAGCGTTGTTTCTCCGCGAGCGAACAACCGCAAGTGGAGTCGTCCTCGGGAGAAGTGCAGCGGCGAGAACTCCCGGAACGACGAGAGTCGCCGCGGCGTAGCATCGAGAAGGAGACGTTTACACACAGTACTCAACATCGATTCATGTATAACACATACCACTCAAACGAAAGACGCTCTAATTCCCTACCACAACCATCCACGGTCGAATCGTATATGTCGGCACCAACCCCGCTTTATAATACGCGTCGTTTCTCACGAAGTTTTCCACGTAGTCTTTATCCACGTTTTTGAACACAAACACGCCGGTATCCACCGGGTCGGTCAACGCGCCCGCCATCGCGCACGTCCCTTCCTCGAACGCTTTCTTCGCCCCGTTTATGTGCTCCTCTCGGTACGGACCTCGCTTTTCCAGCATGTTTGGAACGTACTCTAAGGTTAACAAAACGTACGCGTTTTCTGTTCCTCCTCCTGCGTTCGCGTTGGAAGCCATTTCGATATGTGTACGAACAGTTCTTCTCGATGATGTCGACCGCGCTGGTGGTCGCCTGAGTCCTCCTCGACTGGTGAATTGAGATAAAGATGTCGTTGATCGACAAAGTGACATGCGCGCGTTGGAGAGAATCTGTTGGAACAGAAACAGAAAGAAAGATGTGAGGGAAACTGTCGTGAAACGATGATGGTGTTTTAAGTACTCTGTATTATAAAAAACGATTTTATTAAAGCTTTCTCTCTCTCTTCTCTTCCTCCTGACTTCTCTTTCTCTCTCTATACTATTATTGCTTAGTGTGTTGTTGTTGTTGTTGTTATTATTATTATTATTCATGTTATTGTTATTATTAGTATTAGTATTGTTACCGTTTACGCCGCGTCCATGGGTTCCGCTTCGTCGCCGCCGTCCTTCTCTTCCGCCATCTCTTTCTTCTCTTCGTCTTTGACGTCTTTCTTGTCCTCTTCCTCGTCGTCGGTCGCTTCGGCAGTTTTCTTCTCGATCCACGCTCGGAATTTCTCGATTTGAGCTTTGGATTTCGCGCTCTTCGCTTTGCGTTTCTCTTTGCGCGAGAGCGGTTTTGCCGCGGGTTGAGGGACTGCGACGGCTTTGTCTTTGCTGTTGCCTTTCTTCGCTTTCTTAGCCGGCGGCGCGGAGGATTTCGCCGAATAGCCGCCAGGTGGGACGCGAGAACGGAAGAAAACGTCTTCGGTATCCAAAACGTAAGACACTTTGGACGTTGAGCAGGAGATTTTACACTCCAACGCGTTTTGAATGCTCGCGTTGGTTATCGCGCTTTGGTAACTGAGCTGCGAATCCGCTTCGCCTGCGGCAGAGTGGACGACGAAACCGGCCCCTTTTTTCGCGCGGCGCAAAAACACTGGCGCTCGCTCTTTTTCGTCCGTCTCTTTATCGCCAGTTTCCACGAGCGTCATGTCCTCGTGCGCGGCAACGTGCAAGAATCCTTCTAAGTGCGTCGCAAAATGACCATCCATCGCTCCCGCTTTAACGTCAATCTTATCTAAAGACGGTTCGCAGAGTTGAATTTGGAGCGTCTTGCCGTTGTTTTCGCTGCCAATCCTATACGCACATTCGTCACCGAGCAAAACGCACGCGTTGGCGTGGTATACTCCCTCGTGGAACGGCGCGTCGCGCGTGGCTTCGTACTCCGCGAGGTGTAAAAGCTTCGCGTCGATGTCTTCCGCTAACAAAGCTTGAACTTGTTTGATTAACTTGTAGATGAGTTTATCCAGCGTAAAGAGTAAGTACGAGTTCGCGCCTAAGAGCAAACGACAATCGTCCTCAAACTGCGACTGGTCCGTCGATCCGTTCAATAAGTTAAACAAAAGAGTCAAGAACTCTTTGTGGACGTCTTCGGCTTTCTTCCCTTTCGTTTTCTTTGCCATGGCCGTCGCCGAAGCACGGGCCGTTTGAAGACGATCGTACAAGTGCTGATGCAAGCGCATGAGATGATAGAAACCTTCGTCGCCGTAAAAGACTTTACCGGGCAAATCAACGTATCGAGTTTTCGAGTTTGAGCTACCGTCGACAACGAACCCGGATACCGGCCTGCACGATTTGTACCTCGCGTCTTGGCCGTCTTCGGAATCGGAAGAATCGTTCTCGTCGCCGTCGCTTTCGCTGGAATCCTTCGTCTTGTCGTCGTCGTCGTCGTCGTTGCCGGTTAAGCCGAGAGCCTTCTCCAAAGCCTCCGCGGCGGTCGTTTCCTTGTTCGAAGCTTTCGGCGTAGCGGCACGTTTCTTGACGCTCGCGACGCCTTCGTCTTCTGGATCTTCTTCCTCTTCCTCGTCACCTTCGTCCACGGTTTCTTGATCCGGTTCTTTCTCCATTTCCTCGTCTTTGTCTTCGTCTGCGTCATCGTCTTCCGATGATTTCTTCTTCGAATCTTTGCTCGCGCCTTTCTTACCTTTCTTTTTCCCATTCGGAGAAGCGTTCGCTTCTGCAGTTTTGACGGCTTTCGCGCAGTTTTCAGCCGTCATATCTTTAAAATCATCCTCGTTATCGCGCTTGATTTTAAAGAACGGTTCCAGAAAGTCTCTATAGAACGTCATGACTTTATTAGCCGGTTCCCCCGACATCATTTCGCGAGCGGAAAAGCGCGTGACAGCGTAGACGTCATCGTGGACATTGCGCTCGGCGTATTCAAAGGTCAAATCTGGGGATTCACCGGGCGATTTCGAGGCTCTCGCACCAATGGCGTCGTCTGCCGTTTTCTTCTTGTCCGAAACTTCCTTGATCTCTTGCGTCATACCTTTGCCGGATAAGTTCTTCTTATCGGCTTGCTTGAAGTAAAAGGATCGATGGTCGAGAGATTTGTTGTAGTTCTTCGCGCAGACATCGTTCCAAGTCGGAAGCATTTCTGTTTTCAAGATTTGCCACTCCTCGGATTTTTGTTTCAAACGTCTCAAGACTACCGGGATAGTAGCCCACGGCGCGTTCATCGTCAAGAATCGCATCTCGCGTCCGCGGTCGCCGTAGATTCGTTCAACGGCACGTAAAACGATTGTAGAAACCGTACCTTCCGGAAGAAAGTGTGCTAATCTCTCGCCGTGAACTTCTTCTTTCGACTTTTTCACCGGTGCGGCAGCCGGCTTTTCCACGGCAGCGGCTTCCGCCGGTTTGGCGGCGTCAACTTCCATACTATCTTTCTTGTCTTCCTTAGCTGCACCTTCCGCGGGTTCAACTGGAGCAGACGCTTCACCTCCAGTAGTCGCGGCGCCATCGGTCTGTTTAGCAGCAGCGGCAGAAGCTTCTTCTTCTTTCTTCACCGGCGCGGCCGCGGGCTCTGGAACGACTTTCGCCTCTTCCGTGTACATCTCGGCGATTTCCTTGTGCACCTTCTCTAAAGCCTCAATCGCAGACTTGTTCGTTTCGAGCACCATGTCGATTTCCATGCGATCGTCTTCACATCGAAACAACGCTTCTTCGTACTGGTTCTTTCTCATGGCTTTAAACGAGTAATCTTCGGACCCAGAGGTCACCGCGACCCAATTGTCGTTCAATACTTCTTTGCACAAAGGCGTTCGGGTGCTTGCGTGCATTTTCGGAAAGTTCTTCGGCAACAAACGGTAGGACGGACCACATCGTTCGCACGTCGATAAATCCAACTCAGAGATTGGTTTGGATAAGAACTTTTCTCTCGCAGCGGACGCTTTCATCTTTGTGACTTCCCGCGTCGTGAGTTTCATCCCGGCTGCTTTCTTCGCCGCCGGCGCCTCGGCGGCTTCAAAGTCCATCGATTCGCATCTCGCGACAAACTCGTTCCATCCGGTCACCAATTCAGGAAATCTCCCAATAATGTCCATCACCAAACCTTGAAGTTCCATCTTGGAAATTAAATCCGCGTTGAATAGAGTAATCAACTTGCAAAAATCCGCGTATTGGTCTTTCGAACGTAACCTCGCTTTGACTTTATCAAAATACGAAAGCTCCTTAGCTAACTGCAACGCCGCTCTCTTCTCCTCCGTGATCTCATCTTGCTGCGCCTGGTCAATTACCATGCCACCTTTCTGCTTCCTTCTATTTTGCCCCGGAACTTGTTGCGCCCGAGCCGCCTTCGCGCCAGCGCCTCGCCCGCCTTTCCCTCTTCCGGTGGCGCCTTGCCCAGCCTGTTGCGTCGAATCCGGCAAAAAGTACGTAAATTGCTCCAACAAATCGTTGTGTGACTTGAACAATTGCGCGACTTCCTCGTACACCTGTGAAATTGATTTCAAATTCTTCCTATACATGTTCAAAATCTCCAAAAACGTCTTGTACACTCTCTCGTCGCTCGCGAAACGAGTTTTGATTTTGTTCACGTACGAAATCGCGTGGACAAACTCCACTTGCGGCTTTTGCCCTTGCGCTTGTCGCTTTGCCTCTTCCCGTTCTTCTCTCTCGATATCTTCCACGCGAATTTCGTGCCCTCGAGGTAAAAACTGATTGAAGCCTAAAATCAAATCCCGATGGCCTTTGAAAATTTTCTTCACGCGTTTGATCACCCCTTCCGTATCAATCCTGTTCAGTTCGTATATTAAAAAAGACAAAAGGAAAAAGTGTCATCACGACGCGTCAGCACAAACACACACAACTATCAAGCAACGAATAGAAAACGAGAAGAGATTGGCGAGGTTTACATCCTCTCCTTCTTCGCGGCGAGCGCGTTCAAAAAAGTTTTGAAAAAATTCTTCTCTCGTAACCCAAAACCAAAACCAAAAAGCAGCCCAAACTTTGTTGCAAAAAAAAAACTCACCTCTGCGCTTTGAACTCCTTCATGATTTCCAAAAACTCGTCGTACGTTTGTTTCCTATCTTTCAGGCGATCTTTCAAGTGTCGCAAATAACTCAAAGCGTCTTGTTTTCTCGCGGCGTCGTCCACTTGCGCCCCGCCGTTCGTTCCTATCCCCGCACCCGGGGGCGGGTTATTCGTTAACGTTTGCGGTTGTCTGTTTGTGTACGAAGAAGAAGAAGTTAAAAGGGTCAGTCCAAAGTGTTTCTTCAGAGTCGTCCGCGGAAAAGACTCTCGCATTGGAGGCAGCCGCATGTGTGCGTTTTTCAACTTTCAAGGGGGTTTTTGTAATTTTCCAATCTCAATCTCACCCCGACCGTCGAACGAAACGTACGAAACGCGCGGCGCGTTTGCAAAGCAAAGAAGAAGATCGATCGCGCAGATCTTCTCGCAACAACACATCGAGAGATCAACTCTTTCTTTGTCGGAAGAAAATATAAACGTACCCAGCCATATCTCGCCTTCTTCCGATGAGGATGCAAAGAAACTCTTCTTCTTTCGGTCGCCGAGATGACGAGACGGAAGACCGGAAAGAAATCTATCTTTCAATTCTTTTTTTTTCGAACTTTTCTCCGTTGGTGCTCGAAAAATTACACACAAGACACCACCACGCTTGACTCTCGCAACTCGAGAAGGAGAGAGAGTAAGAGTTGTCCTAGACTTATCAGCCGAGGGGGTGTCTCTCCTCGCGGCGTCGTTCTTTTTAACGTGTTCTTCTTCTTCTTTCGTTGTGAAGAGTTACGAAAATTCTTTTTTTTGTTTGAGGCCTGATCGTTGGTCGCACGTGTGGCGTCGCAGGTGTGGGTTTCAAATGGCAAAACGTGAAGGCTCAAGAATTTTTCACCAAAATTTCGAGTGCTTTCGAAGGTCGTCCTGTATTGGAGGGGAGGGGCTGCATTTTATTTTCCTTCTTTGTGAAGAGGGTGTTCAATGTGTGTTTGTTCTCTGGCGCACGCGCTTATCGCTTATTTATATGAAAATAGGATCACAATACGCATTATTATCTAGCTCTAGCTGGGGTTCTATTGTCGTCGCCATTATCATCCTCGTCTTCTACTTCTTCGTCTTTCTCCTTCCTGCTGCTCACGACGCTTTTGTTTTTCATGAGCGCTTCTTTCAACTTTGCCGCCGTCGCCGCTCTTTTTTGCCGATCCTCTTCTTCCTGTCTCAACTCCTCCTCGGTTTTCTTCTTTCTCTCGCGGAGCAAATACGCTTTCATCTTCTTCTCGTTGGCAGTGCGAGCCGCTTCCTCTTCTTTTTGTTCCATGAGCACTTTGTTGTATCGTCTCGCCCATTTCGTCTCTTCTCGACTGACGTCTTGGATGTCCAACTCCATGGACTCGATGGAAACGCACAAACCGGCAATCATTTCTTCCGTTTTAGCCTTTGCTAAGCTGGCTTTTTCGTACGCGTCGTTATCAAAATCGTCGTCCGTGATCGAAGCACCGTTCGCGAGTTTTTGTTCAAAGCTGAAAACGGCAACTTTTGCGGCGTCGTTGGCGATTTTCATTTGGCCCAACAACGATTCCGTTTGCGCTTTTTTGGCTTCGAGTTCGCGAATCTGCGCTTGCATCTCCGCCATTCTCTTCATCCGCCTGTACTGTTGTTTCTCTTGAGAAGCAGGAGTCGCGTCTGGAGTCCGACGTTCAGGATCGTATTTACTGTATTTCTTCTTCTCCTTTTTCTCTCTTTTTCCATCACCGGAAGATGATGAAGAAGAAGATGATGAAGCGTAAACTGTTGGTTTTCGCGAGCCGCCGTGCGCCACAGATTTTAACTTGTTCGCATACTCCGGGTCTTTCCACTTGGCTTTAATCGCCGCAGAAATTTTCTCGTTATGCGCGCGCGTTCTTTTTTTCGTCGGCAAGGCTAACCCACGTTGAATTCGCAAACGTTTCTCCGCCTCTTTCTTCGCCTTTGCATCCATCTGTCGTTGTTGCGTCTCTCTTTTCCTCTCTTCTTTGCGCCTCTCTTGTTCCTCCCTCTTCTTTCTATTTTCCACGGCGAGGCGTTCATATTCGCTCGTAATTCCAAAATACACGCGTCCAACCGCCGACGCTCTTCTCCCGAACGCACCGTACGATGCTAAACCAATTTTACTCTCTTTCGGTACCAAACGATTTTCCTCGTCGCTGATTTTCTCAATTTTTTTCTTCTTCATCGCGTCTCTCACGGAAAGCGATATGCGCGCCTTCGTGTGCGGAGACAACTTCCCAGCGTTCAACAAAGCCGCCTCTCGTATCTTCGCTCGAACTTCTGGTGTTTTCATCCTTTCCATTGTCTTCTGTCGAATCTTTTCGATCGTCTCCTGCGAATGTTTACGTCCTTTATTCCAAGGCACGTTGCCTCTGTTCGCCATCGAAATCCTCTCGCGTCGTCTCAACTCGTTCGCCATGGTCGTTTCCGGTCTTAAAACCGCCTCCGGGTCGTCCCCGACCATCTCCAACACTCTATCATCCTCTAACACTCGAATTTCTACCTCGTCTCTACCTCTATCTTCCAATATGCGCTTTCGTAAGAAGTTGCAGTTCGGGCACGCGCACGCTTCGGTGTGCTTTCTCGGCTTCTCGCTCCCGACGACGAAACCGCCGTCCACGCCTTGATAAATGATTTGGTGTTTCGTATGCGTCGTCAAAGACGACGACGAAGAAGGACCGTCCGCATCCTCCTCCTTGATATCTCGAGCGTGCGTTTTCGAATCCACTTTTTCGATCATGTGTTCCAAAACCGCCCTCCTCTCTTGCTTTCTTCGCCTTTCCTGCGTCTTGATATCCTTCGGTGGAAGCGCCGTCGTCGACGTGGTAGGTCCTTTCGTGTGTTTACTCAGCTCGTGTAAACTCTGTCTCAAATCTTTCGCGTTTTTCACCTCGTTCACGGCGTCGTGAATCGCGCGTAAACTCGAAGAGGCGTTCTTTTTCCCGCCACCCGGTGGCGTCGGAGACACTCGCCACTGTTCTTTCGGATGACGACGACGATCCCCGGGGTTCCCGTTTTCCCCGTTTTTGTCGGCTGCTGACGATAAAAAAGGTGTCCTCCTCTTCGTCCCGCCGCGAAGAACACACGCAGCTCTAGATCTTCTCGAGAAAAACGCTTCGGTGGTCGATGATGATGTCGGCATCGTCGTCGTCGTCGTCATCATCGCTTGTTTTTGTTTTCAAGCGGAGCGTTGATGTTGTTGACTGAGAATGTAAAAACCTGAAAGAAGAGGTCTGCTCCAATCGATTCTTCGGCGGCTTTGAGAAATCAAAATTCTCTCTCTCCTTCTCTCTCTCTCTCTCTCTCGCGGAGAGCACTCTCTCTCTCTCTGTGTGTGTTCTCGACTTCTGTTGTTTTGCCCTTCTCTCTCTCTTTCTTTCCTTCTTCACTTCTTTCCCTCTCTCTCTCTCTCAAGGAACAGAGAGAAGAGTTGTTTCCCTCTTTAGGCGCTTTGACGAATTCTCTCTGCCCCCTAAAATTTTGAGGAAAACGAGAGAAAAAAGTGACTCACACGTCATTTCAAAGAAGCGCAATCTCTCACACATCTCTCGAGAGCGCCGACTTTACGACGACGACGCGAACGTACTTTCATCCAAACAGAGTTACATTTGAACGGTTGAAAATATGTTTTCTTCCTCGATGACGTTGAAGTGCGCGATATCGGAACCACCGAAGAGTTTCGAGTCGAAGGAGACTTCGTCCTCGAAGCCGCAATTGAGGGGAGCGACGAGGATGACGACGGCGGTGAAATTAAGCAGAAAAACGACGAACAAAAATGAAGGAGAAGGAACGGTCGCGAAGGTTCGCGAGAGTCAAAGTGCGATGAAAAACGTGGAAGAGATGTCGACGGATGCGAACGCGTCGAGGAGAAGTTTACCGGTTGCGCAGATTATAGAGCAGAACGCGGAGGAAGACTTGGCGAATTTGTTTGCGCCGATGGCGCCAAAATCGAAAAAGACGAAAGCGAAGAAGAAATTTTTAAGTAGCGGTCTTGGGGGGAAGATTTCTTTGGCGATGGAGGAACAGGAGGCGAAGAGAGGAATAGCGGCGACGACGAGTTCGTCGTCGTCGAAGAAATCGAGCGCTCAGATGCAAAGTCAGACGAAAAAATCAGAGTACCAAGCGTTCGTGGACTATTACTCCATGGAGTACCAAGAGTACGAACAGATGCCGGATAAAGCGTTCGAGAAGTTGCGGAGGAACTTGTCGTTGGAACAGAAACATCGGCCGATGTTGACGTATATGGTTTCCCTTGGGTTTAAAGAAAAGGATTTGGAGAAGTTGATGTTACAAAGCGAAGAACAACTGTTCTCGAAACCAGTCTCGAAGATTATCTCTCGAGTGGAATACTTGAAGTCAGAATTAGGTTTAGAAGGGACGAGTTTAGTGAAGATTGTGAGCAAAGACCCGCAGATTTTGTTGCAAAGAAATAGGCATTCCATCCCGAGGTGCAGATATTTAACGCATTTGGGTTTGGATACGCAGGAGTTGGCATCGGTGCTTTCCAAGCAGCCTTCGATTTTACACTTATCCGTGCAAAACTCTCTGAAACCGAGAGTGGATTATTTCAGGCACGAGTTAGGGATCGCGTCCGAAGATTTGGCGAAAGTCATCACGAGAAACCCGGCGGTGTTGACGTTCTCGGTGGAGGATCAAATCGCACCGAGAGTGGAATTCTTGAAGGATTTGGGGATATCGCACGAAAACGTCGCCAAGTTGATTCTTCGCCACCCGCAAACGTTGCAATATTCCTTCGATGGGATTAAAGAGCACGTAAATTTTCTCGCGAAAGATTGTAAAATGAACGACGAAGAAGTAGCGAAAACGATTAGTCGCTTGAACACGTTCTTCTCGTTGTCTTTGGAAGATAACTTGCGACCAAAGTACGAGTACTTAATTGACGAGCTTGGCGGCACGAAACAAACGGCAATTTCGTTTCCGGCGTATTGGTCCTTGGCGCTCGATACGCGCATTAAGCCAAGACACCGATTCATGGAAGAATACAACGCCGCGCCAGACCCCTTTCCAATGAAGCTTTTAGCCGAAAAGGATGAAGTCTTCGTGAAGAGAGTTCGTGGCGCCAACTTGGACGCGTTTGAAGCGTTCAAGAAGGACAACGTCGAAAGTTACATCGCCGAGACGCAAAAAAAGAAGCTTTTGCGCTCAAAAGTCGACCACTTGCGAGGAGCGGCAGAAGAAGCGCAATCGTGCGTCTGGCCGAATCCGGCAATGGTGCCACCGAAACGTGTTTTGAGCGAACGCGCCATGCGCTCGAGAGACTCGTTTCGAAACATGCGTTCGGGGACGCAACATCGCGGTCCGCGATAAAGCATAAAAATAGATCACATAAATAGTCACATAGATGCGTAGCGCTGTAGAAATAGATGTGAAATCAATTATTTGCTGCTAATCCTTAATTGATATATAACGTAAGTAATACATGCTTCTAAAACTCTTCTCTGCTAAGTTACGCCGTGTCCAACATCGCGCCGCCTCCGCCCGCGGCGGCGCCCGTGGACAACTGCGCTATTCGCTGCTGCAAAATCTGAATATCCCTTTGTGTCTGATCGAACTTCTTCTCGATAGCCTCCGCGGCTTTTTCCAATCGCGTTCTGCGTGCGAATAATATAGGAGAGAAAACGTGCAATCAGTAAACGTTCGACGCGTATTCATCAAAAACGAATAAAGGCTTTGACGAGAAACAAAAAGAACGAGAACGAGAAAAGTCAACAAAATGTTTCACCAACCTCTCCGCGTTTATGAACTCCAATCGCTTGGTCACGTTACTCGTCGCCTCGACCACGTCTTGTTTCGCTAACATCGGTCCGATCAGTTTATACACGTTCGCGCCTTCTTCTAAAGATTTCAACTCTTCCAACACCATCTCGTTTTCCGTCGCTTGTTGCGTGAACGTTTTTCGTGCTTCGATGTTCGCTTGCAGTTCTGTTTTTCATCGTCGCATCGTGCGCGATGTGAGAGAGAAAGAGAAAGAGAGAGTCAGTTTTTACCGAGAAAGAACGCGATGAATAAAAAGAACAAACCTTGTTGCAACTGCTGAAAGCTCCCGGAATCCACGCGGAGCTTGTCGTGTAAGCTCTTGATGTTATTGCTCGTCGTCGTCGCCATTTTTTCTCTGCCGTTTTGATGAAAACTCGCGAGTGTTTTTTCTCAAAAAAATTTTCCTCACAACTGACGACACGAAATAAGCGCAAAACCAACGAAGAGAAAAGAGTTGTCGTTGTTGTTGTTGTTGTTGTTGTTGTTATATTATGTTTTACTCCATCGACTTACTCTCCCCGAAAGGCGCGCTCGGGAACGTTTGGGTAATGATGCTTTTGTTTCGAGATGCTATTTTCGTTCGCGTCGGGAGTTTCCCACGCGTTTTATTCACGCGCGCGAATGAATTCTTCTTCTTCTTCTTCTTCGCGTATTTAAAAAGACATGTGGTTTTGCGAGCGCTGACGACGACGAAACTTTCTCTCTCTCTTTATAGATTTTAGCGCACCATCCGGAAAAAGCGAAACGATTGACGCGCGCGAAAGCGAGCGGGATGTCCATCAGCGAAGCGTGCGCGACGATCATGAAACCGCCCAGTCCTTTGGTACGTTGTTCTTTTTTTCTTCTCTTTCGCACATGTGAGATCTCGCGTGTGTTTGTTTCTTCGCGCGAGCGCGCGGCGAGGTTCCCATGAACATGAAACGTTTTGTTTACGGCGATGATGATTTTTTACCGCATTGTCTTCTAATGATTCTAACGAGCGATGTGACAAGTGTAGTAGTTCACGTCGCGCGATAGGAAGATGAACTTTCGCTTCTTCTGAGCCGGAAACGAGCCAAAGCCGAGAACGCTCTCACGCGCTCACGCGCTCGGGCAACAGTTTTGTCTCTTTCTTTTCACTATTTTTCTATATCATATTGCTCGAGAATGACTTCAACTCTTTCTGTGTAGGCTTTACGTCTCGCCGCGGTACTTTTAAAAGGCGTTGTTACGTTATACAATCGAAAGATTGTGTTTTTACACGACGATTGTCGAGACGTCGTGCAACGCTTGGTGAAGATCCAATCGAGACAATCGAAACAAAAACGCGAGGACGTCAAGTTGCTCGCGGATGGGAACGGCGAAGAAGACGGGAAAGACGACGCAGAGGGAACGAAGAAGTCAAAGAAGAGGCGTAAAATGGGGAACAGTGGTTTGGACGACGACGATTTGCTCGACTACGACATGAACATGCTCCTCGATAGAGACGATCCGCGCCGAGGAAACGATGAGAATCTCGATACTATGTCGAACATGAGCGAGTTCAATGCCGCACCGAGTGGTTCTAAAGCCGTATCTGGAGGCGAAAATCGGTTTTATCTTCGAGATGAGGAGGTTTTGCAATGGGCGAAAAACGCTGGCGACAGCGACGACGACGAAGCGGCTTCCAAGCGCAAGTCCGACAAGCGTTTACAACTCGAAAAGAGCAGAAGAGCAAAGCTTGACTTGGACGACGACGATATGATGTTTCGCCTCGGTTACGGTGGACTGATGGACGACGACGACCTTTCCGGGGACGAAGAAGCGAGAGAACGCAAGCGTCAACGCGCGTTTGGCATGGAAGAGGAAGACGACGAACAGAACATTTTGGCGCCGATTCCGGACGAAGGTTCCGAGGATGAGGATCACCAAGGGTTCGTTGCGATGCCGATGGACGCTTCTGAAGAAGAAAAGGCGTTCCTTGAACCCGCGTTTCAATCGCAAAAAGAACAAGACCAGCGCGAAGAGCGTTTACTTCTTGATTTACGCGCGGCGAACGCGCCTGTACGTCCGAGACAAAAACGTCCGAAAGTCGCGCGACTCGCGAACCAACGTGCGATTATCTTTGATCACCAAACGCGCATTGAGAACGACGAGTACAAACAATGGCTAGTGAACTGCGACGATATCGTGTGCGACCGGCCGAGAAAAGAGATTCCAATAGACGAAAAGGACATACATTTGATGAACGACGAGAAAGCGTTGGCCGCGCACTTCCGAGCGACGGCTTTCCGAACCGGACGCGAATCGTTCTTCCGAAAAGGAGATCGATGGAAGAAGTTTGAAGCGATGTTGTATCCGAATTACAAATCGAAAGTAAACTTTGCGCCCATTCCTGGCGACGCCACGTTGGTTCCACCGCCGGAAGTTAAACGTCCAGACGGCGAGTACACCACGGAAGACGAAGACAACGGATACAACGTCCCACCAGCTTGGGACGAAGAAGAAGAGGAGCACTTCCTCAAATTTGACGCCAGTAAAAGAGCAGAGAAACGCGCGGCACTCGTTCGCACTCCTTCTTCTGGAGGTGGCGTTTCGGCATCTTTACGAAGCACGCGAGGCGGAAGCGTCGTTCGCACGCCCTCCTCCTTAGCGGACGCGTTGGAAGGAAAAGAACTCGAGTTCGTGGACGAGCACGGACAATCGCACGGAAACTTGCACGAGGACACCATTCACGAGGATCGTGAAATGCTCGTCCGTACTTTTTCGCAAAAATCCAACGAACCGCTCGACAAAAGTCAGCCTCTGAAAGAGACGGAAGAAGAACCGGCAGGCTACTTGGATTGCTCCGGTCGCCACCGCCATGAACGCATCCCACGCGCCGCGAAGAACTTGCTCGTCTTCCTTTCCGCGAACACGGTGTGGAACCAAGACGATACAAACACCAGCGAAGCGGCGTTTGATGCCGCTTCGACGGAAGGTAAAGAAAAAGAAAAAGCGAGCGCCTCCATCGACTTGACCGAGCTTTGCGAATCGAACGCCTTGACGCGTCAAGCCGCCGCTCGGTGCTTCTACAACGTTCTCATCTTACAAAGCGAAGCGTTCGTCGACGCAAAACAAGAACACATCGTCAACGACGATGAAGAAGAGAACGAGGCGAGTTTCGCGTTCGAAGATATCCCTCCCGTCGTTTTAAGCAAAGGCGATCGATACCGAGAAGGCCTCGCCGCCTCGCTCGCGACGTAACCAGAAAGAGAAAGAGAAGACTTTTATTTGTCGGATGATGATGACGATGATGACGCTCGTGGTGAATGGCGAAGTATAAAGAGAGCGAGAATGGATGTTCGTCGAAAGAAACACGCCCTCGAGTGTGTCAGAGAGAGAGACATAATTTACAAACAGTTGTAATACTTATTTTAAGAAACATACGCGCTCGCGCACTATTAAAGAGAGAGAGGTGAAAGCTTTCCTGTCGACTGTTGATATTTTTTAATGCACCAGAACGAACGCTTTTTTATTCTTTTCCCGACCCCCGTCTCCTTTTGTGAGAGGAGAGTTTCCAGTTTGAAACGATCGAATTTTAAACCAGCTCTTCACTCTTTTTGTTGCGCACGCGTAAAGCACACACACGACACAAAAAAACAACAGCAACAAAAACATCATGGCGGCTGAACTCACGGACGAGCAAATCACCGAATTCAAAGAAGCGTTCGCTTTGTTCGATAAAGACGGCGACGGGACCATCACCACGAAAGAGCTCGGTACGTTTTAATTTTTGGTCGATTTTCCCTTCTTTCGCGCTCGATTCTTCTGGAAAAAGGCGGTCAACAATCTCGTTGTTTCTGATGACGACGACGACGACGGAAGCTGTGCGCCGCCTCTCTCGTCGCGCAAAGCGCTTCCGACGCGAAAACGAAGCAGTTCTTCCTCCTCCTCTCTCTCGTCGTCCGTTTTTTCGCGAACGGAAACGAACGGAAACGAAAGAGAGAGCACACAGAGAAGCGCTTTTCCGGTTGCCTTTTTGGAAGTGATCTCCCCGCTTTGAGATCTCTTTGAATTGATCTCGCGCTCTCTCCTTTTTCCCGCGTTCCGAGAACGATCGAAGCGAGAAAAACGACGCGAAAGTGCGGCGCTTTACGATCGTCCTCTCTCGAAGGGCGAAAAGACCGTGCGAACGAAAAGAAACGCCCGGGGGAGGATTGAATTTTAAATCTCCTCTCAAAGCCTCTCTTTGGTCTTCTTTCCCGACTGACTTAAAAATATTCTCTTTACGAATTTCGCGCTTTTACGAAACGCAGGCACGGTGATGCGATCTCTCGGCCAAAACCCGACGGAGGCGGAGCTTCAAGATATGATCAACGAAGTCGACGCGGATGGCAACGGCACCATCGATTTCCCAGAATTTCTCAACTTGATGGCGCGTAAGATGAAAGACACCGACAGCGAAGAAGAATTGCACGAAGCGTTTAAAGTGTTCGATAAAGACGGGAACGGGACAATCAGCGCGGCGGAATTGAGACACGTCATGACGAACTTGGGCGAGAAGTTGACGGATGAAGAAGTCGACGAGATGATTCGAGAAGCGGATGTCGATGGCGATGGTGAAGTGAACTACGAAGAGTTTGTGAAGATGATGATGGCGAAGTAAACGCGAGGGAGAGCTTTCGAGAAGGAGAGAGCGCGCTTTTATGCAATAAAACACTCGCGCTTCTTTCTTCGATGCTTCTCGCGTTTCAAAACGCGTATTGTCTTTGAGCCTATTGGACATAAATATATAAATTAATTTGTTATTAGTATACTATTATTAAAAATCACACAGACAAGGTAAATACCGCGTTCACGCTCTATTTCATCATCGCGCTTCTTCTATTTCTATATTTTTTTTACGTCCACGAGAAAAACTCAACCTCTCAACGGTTTCAAACCAAGCTTTAAACGCAACGCGTTCGCTTCGGCAATCTCCACGTCCTCCTCTTTATCTTCCGTTTTCTTCTTCTTTTTCTTCGAATTCTTCTCTCCCTCTTCTTCTTCTTCTTCTTCTTCTAAACTTCGCTTCTTCTTCGTAGCGGCACCGTCAGCCTCCCCATCGTCCCCATCTACGTTAACCGTTTCCCCTGGCATCGCCATCGCTCTCCTCTTCGCCATCTCCTCGTCCACGGCTTTTTCAATCACCGTCTCGAAATCCTCGCCTTCACCAACCTCTTCCTCTAACAACGACTTCCTCTCCTCCAACGCGCCCGTCGCCTCCAACGCGAACCGTTTCGCCAGTCTCGGCAACGCGATGTCGCAACAAAAATCTTTCGTCAACAACTCGTCTATGAACGCATCCACCGTCGTTAACTCGCACCCGCCACTTTTCACGCGTCTCCGTACTTTCCTGTAATCGTTCAGCAACGGTTCTAAATATCTGTACACCTCCGCGGAGTTCCCAACCAGTCGTAAATAAAACGCCCCCAACAACCTCGCGTACTTATGGTCTTCGTTCTTAATAAACTCAATCACAATCTCTCTCTCCGGCGCGATTTGCAGCATCTTCAAAGCTAAGCACAAAAACTCCGTCGCTCGATTGTTCCCTCCGTATATCCCTCCTATTTGCGTCAAATCCGTCACCGCTAAATCCACCAGCGTTTCCGCCGACACCGCGAAACACTTTTCTTTCCAAAACGTCATCGCGTACACTTTATCCCTCGTAATTTTTTCCATCATGTTTTGCGGGTTCGTCCCGCGGACCGATTTCGCCAGAGGGTCCGTTTGCGTCGTCATTCTGATTAAACTCTCTCGCTCTCTTTCTTTCTCTCTCCGTGTCTCTCTCTTCCTTTGTCCACGGGAACGAACTTAAGAAAATTCGCGTTGGAGCTTTCCTTTAAAAAACGTTTAGGAATTTAGGGTGTAGGGTTTAACATTGCCCGTTTTTGAAAGGGAAAACACAAGGAGCTCTCGTTCGTCATTTTTAGAGAGAGAGAGAGTCAGAGAATGGTCCGGCCGGTGAGCATAGGGCGAAAGGTACGACGATTTGTTGCGCGTCGTTGTTTTTGATGAGAGCAGTGCACGCTTTGCGCGCCGAATAGTGCGCAAACAAAGAAGAAGCGCTTCGTGTTGTGAAATAAAAAGCGCGAAAGAAAGCGTGTTTCTCACCATCGTTTCGTTTCCTCTCTCGTCTAAATCGTCTCGTTTTGGATTCAAACTGACTCTTTTAAACACGTTCTGATTTTTGTTCGATTTAAAAACAGGGCACGCCGCAAAGACGGCCGGAGTTTGGGAGATTAAACGGTACGAGCGCATTCTTTCTCAGAGAGTGTTTTGATGACGTACTTTTCGCGTTTGTGTTGTTGGTTCTGTGGACGCGCATAAACGCACAAAGGAGACCATTAGGCTCCAATTTTTTTGAATTTTCACCCCCTTTTCCCCCAAGCGAGACATTTTCCTCAACCTCTTCTTTGTCTTTCTCGCGCTGCGAACGCTGACGGATTTTCTCTTTCTCTCTCTCTCTCTTTTCCTTTAACAAACAGGCCCATTAATTCCACAAAAACGCAGATACAAACCGGGAACCTTAGCTATTCGAGAAATCAGAAAGTACCAAAAATCAACCGACTTGTTGATTCGAAAACTGCCTTTTGCGAGGCTCGTTCGAGAGATCTGCAACGAGTTTACGGATCAACCGATGCGATGGACCGCGGAGGCGTTGTTAGCGTTGCAAGAGTCCTCGGAGGACTTTTTAGTGCATTTGTTCGAGGATTGTAATTTGTGCGCGATTCATGCGAAGAGGGTGACGATTATGCCGAAGGATATGCAGCTGGCGAGAAGAATCAGAGGCCCGATTTACGGCGTCTCGAGTTGGTAGAGAGAGATGCCGGCGCCACAATCGCATATGATGCGTTATTATTACGTCGTTATCACATGTATACGTCAATTAGTCAATTATATTAGTAGAAAGAAGAGAGGGATTAGTAGCACTACTTCGCGAAGGTATCAGTAACAAGAAAAGCGCCAACAAGAAGAAGAAAGCGTAAGTCACGCGGGAAAAAAAGAGAGAGAGAGAGAGAACGTGATTTGTATTATAAAGGAAAAATGATATTTCGTTTGATTATAAACTATGCGTATATATATTCTAGCGTAACAAGCCTACTAAAAGTGCTAAGGATGATGTAAATGCAGCTCGGCCATGTGCGCGTTGTGTTGCAACTTGTGCAACAAAAAGTACGCGTACATGTGAATAAAAAACAAGTACGAGAAGAACGCCACCCGCGCAATCGGGTACAATCGAACGCCATCCGATAAAGTTGCCGCGGCGGCATCTAAGCCTTGCCATGCTTTGGTGACCACTTTCCCGACCCGTCTGTTTTGCGCTAATCGCGAAAACGTTCTCGACGCTTCCATGGGCACGATGTCTGCGTCGGCAGAGGCAAAATTTCTCCCGGATTCAATATCCATCGCGTTTGCTCGTCGCTTCGCCGACGACGACGCGTTCGCGGACACGTCCGCGGAATTCATAAACTCTTCCTTGGCGCGTTCTAAACGCATGCTCCACGTTTGTTTCTCGCCCTGTAAACTCTCTAATTGTCGTTGTTTTTCGTATAATAACTTGGTCATTTCCTCGGATCGTTTCCGCAACGACGCGAGTTCGTTTTGGTCTTCCGGCATGAGTCCGTCGTTATTTTCGCCACCGTTGCTCGTATTACTGCTACCATTTAAAACGCCAACTCGCACTTTCAAATCTCTCTCCGCAATATCCGCTCTACGTTTAGCCGCGTCTACTTCTTTCCTCAACTTTTGCATCTCTCCGTTCGCGCTCTCCAACTGCTCCTTCATCCTCTCGTACTCGCCGTCATCTTCTGCTCTCTCCGCTCTCTTCGTCTCCGCCGCCAACGACGTTTCCAACCTCGCGATCATCTCGGACAACCTCTCGTGATCGTTCTCCGCCGCGACCGCTCGTCGTTCAAAAGTCACCAACGCCCTCGCTCTCTCCTCGCTCGTTTGCGAAACCTTCGCCACGTCTTGGCTCAACCGTTCCAACTGGTCCTCCAAATCCGCCTCTCTCCTGGAAAACTCCTCGCGTTGCGACACAATCTCCCGACTCGACGCCTCCGCTTGCCTCTCCGCGCGCATTTGCGCCTCCTTCGCACCCGCTAACACGCTCGCCATCGACTCCTGCGTCAACGACTGCGCCTCGTCCTCGGCGTCGTTCCTTATTTTCTCCGTCGCGTTCAAACGTTTAATCTCCTCCTCCTTCTCCTTTAACATCGCCTCTTTCTCCTTCAACTTTCGCTCCAACTTTGTGTGCGTCAGCATCATCTTATCCGTGTTCACCATCGCTTCGTTCTGCATGTCCCTCAAAAGTCTCTGAAAATGGTCCCGTTCCGACTTCAAGTCTTGAACTTTATTCTTGTACAAGACAATCTTCTCTTTCAGTTTATACTCTTCGTCGTCGCGCGCGACGACGACGACGGCGTTCTCCTTCTTCTTCTTCTTCTTCTTCTCTTCTTCTTCTTCTTCTCTTTCGCGTTCTCGCTGCTCCGCTAACTGTTGTTTGGCGACGGAAATTGGCGGCGAGGGCGGTTTGCCCAGAAGTTGCTTCGACGGCGACGAGTGCGTCGTCGTCTGAATCGTCGTCGCCGCATTTTCCGTCAGAAAAGCAGCGGAAGCAGTTTCTGCGCTTCTGTCGTTCGCATCGTACCCACTCGCCACATCCTCAACCTTGAAAGCGCTCTTCGTTGTCTTCTTCTTCTCTTCAAATGCAACTTCTTCTTTTCCTTCTTCTTCGTTGTCCGAATCGTCCGACAAGACCACTTTCGGCCGCCGCCGTCTTTGGCGTCGAATACTACCGTCCTCCCCCCATTCGGAATCCGAATACTCCTCCTCCTCGTCGTCGTCTGAATCATTGTTGTTGTTCAATCCTGGAACGACTCGCTCGGCGACTTTCTGTTCCACGTTCTCGACGAATCGTTCCGCTTTTTCCAGCTGTGCTTTCACGAAGTTCATCGTATCGTTCGATCGAGAGCGACGGAGGAAACCTTAACGATGCCTCATCAATCAGATGCGTTCGAAGAACTCGACGTGTGTGATGATGTAAGAGAAAGTTCTTTCATTACAGAGATATAAAAAACGAATTATATCCAATTTCAAGGGACAAAACAAGAGAGACTGGAACATCACAATTTAGGGTATCAAAGTCGCGCTCGCACCCCGAATCAAATCATATCCGAATTTAACCCAAACGGAACCAACACCAACACTTTACAGAGCGAAAGGCAGCCTCTGTTTTTGGGTGGATTGTGAGTTCCTTCTCTCCCCATAAAACAAAACGGACATAACGCAGAAACGAGAATAACGCGTTGTTGTTAGTAAAGAGAGAGAGACGGGAGGGTCGTCCATCGAGCAGAGAGGAATCTGGCGCGGCGCAGCGTAAGAGGGAGGAGCAAACACACGCAGAGGGAGAAGGTGCCTCTTTTTCTTTGAGAAAGAAAATTAGTACGGGAAAGAAAGAGCTCAAACACGGACACATATCCAAAGAGATTAGCTGTGAATGGGGTACGAGTCACACTTCGAAGTTCCGGACATCGACGATTCGCTCTTGAGAGGCGTGGACGACTTGACCGATTTATTGTGTCCGGACTCGCACCCGGAGGATTACACCAACCGCGTGAGGTTTGCGCACCATCATCAAGGTAAGATACTTTTGTTTGCGCGTCTTTGTCTCGATTTGTTCTCGTTCCCACAACGGGGGGAGGTTTTCTCGCGTTGTGATCTTGCGGAGGAGATTTTTAGCATCGTTTTCTCTCGTCGCGCGGAGAGAGCATCTCTCTCGTCGTTTCCCCGCGTCGGTCGGTCGGTCGGTCGTCGCGTGCACTCGTTTGCACTCGTTCGAATAGGTCGAAAAAGACCCGCGCACTTTCGCTCTTTCGAAAGAGAGAGAGAGAGACAAAGGGAAGGAAGGACGTGATTTTTCTATCCGAAGGAGTCCAAAACCCAACCCCAATCCGAATCCGTAAAAACCAAGAAAAAGAAAAAGAGTGGACACTGACGAGTTTTATTCTCTCGTGCGCGAAAAAAAAACAGAAACCAATCCGTTCCAACCGCACCAGTTTCAACCGGTACACGTTCCCGTACACGTACACGGCGCGACATTTGCACCGGTACAAACCGGATTACCGACGCCGGAGGAACGCGCGAGGCAATCGGCGAAGGAGATTAGACAGGCGAGAAAACAAGTTCGGTTAGCGGCGAAAGGGAAGCAGTTGTTACAGTTGAAGAGAAAGGCTGGCTCGGAAGGAGTGCAGTCGTTTGGAGGGGAAGCGAAGCCGACGAGTTCCACGTATACGGATAACCAGGATTTACAAGTAGTTCCTGACGTGGATACGATCGGGAGAACGAACAACGCGCCGGCGACGAGTAGCGAAGGCCACTCGGGGTATTTGGTGAATAGCCAGGAACAGAACAAGGACACTACAACAACTTATTTAGCACATACAACATCTGCACCGACGACAACGAGCATCATGCCGCCGAAAAAGAAGAACGAAGACTACGACGACGGTAAGGAATTGCCGGCTATGCCGACTGGGAACACCGCCGAGGATGAACGAGAGCGCAAGCGCCTCAAGAGGTTGTTGCGCAACCGAGTTTCCGCGCAACACGCGAGAGAAAGAAAGAAGGCGTACATGAATTCTTTAGAGAACGCGGAAAGAGAGAGACAATCGCGTTTGGACGAGTTAGAAAACAGATGCAAGACTTTGGAGAAAGAGAATGAAATGCTCCGAGAAGTCATCAAGACGTACACGCAAAAAGACCCGAGCGCCAAGTAAAAGAGGAGGATTTTATAAAAATTTCATTAAAAATTCATGAGCGCGTCTACGCTCTGTCGTGAGACCCATACTGCCAGATGATGGCAGAGAATATCTCTCGGTTAGAACAGCGGCGCGAGAAAATTGTAGAAGTCTATCACAGGAGAGGAGAGGACGGAAAAAGTACATTAACTTTACAAATTGATACATAGCGTGAAAAGAGCTAGCGAGAAAGCAAGGAAGGAACCTCTGATACATACTCGTACTACTATATACTTGTTTTAATACTTATACAAAATGATATAATCAACAGAAGATAAAACTACTATGTTTGCTGTTTGTGTGTGTGTGTGTGTGTGTGTTTCCCCGCGCACTTGTATGATACAACGTCTCACTCTTCCTCCTCTTCTAACAAAAGCGAGTTCAAGTTCATCGCCTTCATCTTCGTCTCGACTTCGTCTTCCTCCTCTTGGATAGAAACGCTTTTCTTTTTCTTCTTCTCGGTAAAGGACATGATTTCATCTTCGAATAAAGCCAACTTCGTGAACCTAGCAGCCGCCTTGGAAATCGTTCCGGGCGCCTCTTTTGGGATATTTTCTTTATCCTCGCTGAAGCTTTCGTTGTTGCTGCCGCTGCCGCTGCGTTCGCCGCTGTCGCTCTTCTTCCCGGCTTTCTTCTCCTCGTTCCATTTTTCACTCAACTTTTCCATGATTTTCTTGTGCGGTGTCTTATTGCCGAGCTCTTTCTTCACGTCTCCAAAGTTATCTTGGACGAATTTAGCGTACCCAGTCGCTTTCTTTTCGATGTTCGAGCCTTTCACGAGGACGCCGTCGGAGGTGAACTTGCCCATAAATTCCAATCGACCGCCGCATAATCCACACCGCTTTTTCTCTACGTCGATGGATTTCGAATGTCGTCCATATTCTTGTTCGCACCACGTTTGGCTGCACTTCCATTTGAACGGCGTGTGTATCGCATACGCGTGGCATGTAGACACGTTCGTTCCCGGGTACGTTTGCATCGCTAACTTTGCCCATTTTTTGAACACGTCACCGTGCGGAGGTTTGGCCACGTGATCGACGAGCCACGCAGACGCATGGCACATTTCGTGCAACAAAGTCGCTTCGAGCTTGTGCACGGAATCGAGCACTTTTGTGCTCAACTCAATGCGTGCGGTGAAATGACGAACGCCTTCGATCGTGGTTCGCTTATACACGGTTAAGCCAGCCGTAGTGAGCAGTTTCTTACTCCAAGTAATCTCAAATCCATCGGGAAGTTGTCGATCGAAAACGTTCGCGTTGAACTCGTCGAAAAGAGCTCTCGTGATGGACTCTTTGTGCTTGTTGAAGTCAAATCCATTCTTCAAGTTACCGCCGATAGTTTTTCCTACGGATTTCAACGCCGACGTTAACGCTTTCGAGTGTGAGGGCGGTGGTTTCCACGCAGAAAACGTTTTCGTTGGCGACATGTTCGCCGGCTCGTTCGGCGGCGTCTGCAAACGCTCGAGATTGAACGGAGAAATATCGTCGTCTTTCTGTTCGTCTTCCATAGCCGCGAGACGAGCAGCACGTAATGCCGTGTTGCACTTCTTGTCCGTCATTGCGCGGAATAGCGTATTTGGACCCGTTTTTGGAGGCGTTGGTGTTTTGAAGTTGACTCTGCCGGGCGTCTTGGCTGGCGGTCCGGGCGTTTTCATCGCCGTTTTCATCGCCGTTTTCAAGAACGGTTTCACTTCGTCGTCCTCGTCGTCGCTGGGAGCAAACTCGGAGTCGTCTGCTTCCTCTTCTTCTGCAATCTCCGAGAGCGAATCATCATCGTCGTCCTCGTCGTCTTCCTCATCTTCTGAGGTTTCATAATCGTCGCTGTCTTCCAAGATTTGATTTCTTCTTCGATTCGATATTTTCTCCGCTATTTCGTTCCGCTTATTTGCGACGCGCCTCGACGCTCGCACCGGTGCGGCGCTCGTATCTTTTTCTTCAGCTTCTTCATCTTCTTCATCTTCGTCGCTAGAAGATAAAATTTGAACTTTCTTCTTGGTCGCCGCGTTACGCTTCGGTCGTGCGGCTATAACTTCGTCCTCTTCTTCTACCTCAGCCTCCTTTTCAGGAGGTGCTGGTTCGTCCTTTATTTCTTCTTCTTTCTTCGAAGCGCGTTCTATGATGCTCTCAACGAGAGGCGACGCGACGTGTTCAGTGCCCGCAATACTCCCGACATCATCATCTTCGTTGTCCTCTTCCTCCTCCTCGTCGCGGACTGAATAATTTTCGTCGATATCCGTAGCGGCGACACTTTCGCTATCGTCTGCCTCCTCCTCATTCTCTTCGTCCAACGACGGTTGCTCTGCATCCATCCACGTTCTAATTGGCGTCATTTGTTTTTGCGGCTGCTCGTGTTTGACTACCGGGAGCTGAAATGGTCCGTTGTTTTTCAACATTTTCTCTTTCGGACACTCGAGCTCGCCGCAGTTACACGGATCAAACGTGCCTTCGATATCGCCTTCTTCATCTTCAATTTTCCCTTCCGGCGTGCCAAACTCTTCGTCTTCTTCTTCATTGCCTGCTGCTACTGCTACTACTACTTCTTCTTCGTGTTGTTCTTTCGCGTTCTCTTCTTTCTCGCCGCCATTCCCGGACCCGAAACTCAATCGTCTCGTCGCGTGGTCCTCGAGCGACAGCTCCGCGTTTGGTTTTTGCTTCGAGTCAGCTTTGCTTTCGCCCACGTCCTCTTTATCTTCGACCATATCGCAC